>Ga0066851_10000292_pt1 | contig 24707 bp, 18 predicted proteins | sample ETNtaG_7_FD_65493 | JGI IMG/M metagenome (GOLD analysis project Ga0066851, IMG submission 65493) | Marine microbial and viral communities from oxygen minimum zone, Eastern Pacific Ocean - ETNP201406SV65 | ecosystem: Environmental > Aquatic > Marine > Oceanic | place: Pacific Ocean: Eastern... | reverse complement strand
TTTTATAAATAGAACTGCTTCCAGTGATTAAACTATCATCCAAGTCGCTTTTCCCTTCTTCAGAGGCCCAACAAATATCACCTTGATCAGTTTGCATAGATAAAACAAAATCAACAGATTTCTTAATGACTGGGAAAACTGTTTTTAAAAAGTTTTTATCTTTATAAATTAAGTAATGATGTAAGGCTCCTGTAGAAATATAGGCAATAAAATTAGTTTCTTTCCTTTTAGTTACTGGAAGAGAATTTTTATATTCAGCGAACCAAGAACCATCAGATTCTTGTACTTTAGTAAGCCAAAAATAAGCTTTTTCTGCTTCTTCCCTCTTGCCGCCTATAGATAGTCCCATTGCTGCTTCAATGTGATCCCATGGATCTAATTTTCCTTCCTTTTCCCAAGGAATAGATCCATCAGCTTCTTGCACTTCTAATATGTAGTCAATGGATGGATGGTAATAATTTAAACTCTCTTGATTCATTTGATCTTAAAAAAATCTAGTTCCCTAAAAATTTTTCAGGGCCAATTTCTCTTTCTTTTTCTTCCCTTTCAAGAATTGACTTAGGTACCTTCTGAAAATACATCACTACACTCTTTCCCATCAACGGTTGAAGAATAAATTCCAAAATCCTCGTTAAGAATGGTTTCTTCATTAAATCCCAGACTAAAAATTGGTGGTATTTCTTCACTAAAAAAGAGTTTTCTTTATTTTTCCAGAAAAGGCACTGCAGCCACCAATATGGAGAATGAAGTGCATGAGCCCAATGAAATGAAAGGTATCTTAATTTCTTATCTGTAGCCAATTTCTTTAATTGACTATGTCTAAATATTCTTACGTGCCCTCCAGGCATTTCTTGATATTCCTTACTCAGCATCCAACAAATTAATTCGGGGAAGAATCTCGGTACGCTCAAAGCTAAAACTCCCCCTGGTTTTAAAACTCTTATGAGTTCCTTTATTGAGTCTTCATAAGAATCTACATGTTCTAAGACTTCGCTACATATTACTGTGTCATACGACTCATCTTTAAAAGGTAAAGTATTTATATCCCCGACACCAAACTGACAAATTTCTTTTTTATTTGAAACATCGAAATCATTCAATCTACCTTTCGCTATTTGTAAGTCTTCATAAGACAAATCAAAGCCGAAACAATTTACTGGTTTTTCAATATAAGCTCCAATAGTGTGACGACCTTCTCCACAACCCATATCCAAAAGAAGATCATTCTTTTTAAGGTTTAATTTATTGAAATTAATTGTTTGCACTTTTATGAACGTTTATTGTTGCTTCAAAAACTTTAACATAGTTGGAAGCGGATATTTTCCAATCAAATAAACCCTCCATTCTTTTCCTTCCTTTTAAAGAAAGGTTTTCTCTTTTTTCTGGGTCCTTAAATAAAGCAATAATTTCATTTTCAATTTCTTCGGCAGATCCAGAATTGATCTTTACAGCACTATCTCCTATTACATCCTTAAGACCTCCAGAGTCTGTACTTATTAAAGGAGTTCCACAAGCCATCGCCTCGCCTGCACCAAAACCAAAACCTTCATATAAAGATGGAATGACGGCTATTTGTGACTTGTGGTAAATACCCACTATCTCTTCTTCAGTTAGATTAGATTTGAAAGAGATTTTTCCATCAAGATCAAGATCATTAATAAGTTTTCTAATTTTGCTTTCTTTGGGAGACTTTCCAATGACAATTAAATGAGTTTCAGGAAAGTCTTTTAACACTCTAGGTAAGGCATTAATTAGAAATCTAAGGCCCTTTAGCGGTATGTCGGCACTAGCCGTAGTAACGATCCTATTTTTTATAACTTTAATGCTATTATTAGGTTTAAACGCTTCTATATCTATTCCGTTAAGAATTACTTCAACATTTTTTGGATTTACTTGAAATTCTTCAACTACATCTTGCTTCGAAGGTCCACTTACGCAAATTATTTTTCTAAGTTTAGGGGCAACTTTTTTTTGCATAGGTAGGAAGTTATGCCATCGTCTAGAAGATAATCTTTCTTTCCAGTTAGAGGCGTTTTCCATTTCTAATTTATGATCCTTAGTTATTGGATGATGAATGGTAACCACAAGAGGATAAAGTTTTTGTATATCCGTAAGCGAATAACACAAAGATTGATTGTCTAAAATAACATCAAATTCTTTTTTGGATTCTTTTAAATGTTTTAAAACTCTTTTCCCAAAAGTATATGGCTCTGGGAATCCTCCACTCATTACAGTGATCCACTCATAAAAGTCTATTGAGGAAATAAAAAATTTAAATTTAAATTCCTTAACTCTGTCTTCCGCTTCAAACAAACCTAAGCTAGGAATCCTTTCTAATTTAATTGAAGTATCTAATTGAGGATATGGAGGACCAGATAGAACTGTTACCTCATGCCCTAATTTTTGTAAGGCCTTGCTTAAATGCCTAACGTATATTCCTTGACCACCAGAATAAGGGTGACTCCTGTAACTTAGGATTCCTATCTTCAATCCTTACTTCCTTCAAAACGCAATTTCAGGGCTTTAGTTAATCCAAGTGAATCCTGTGAGCTCTTGAGTATCCTTTTTTTATCTTTATCAATCTTTTTCTTCAATGACGATTCTAATAAGTGTCTTTTCGAGCTATCTAAATCGAAAACAACTAATTTATCTTTACTAATAAAGAAATTTGAAGATTTAGCATCTCCATGATGAAAGCCTATCCATTGCATTCGTTTAAAAAAATTAAAAAGAGAAGAAGCTATCTTAGCTGACTCTTCTTTCTCTTCGATTTTATAGTCCAAACGCTGTCCATCTATTTCTTCAGAAACCAATATAGAATTAAGAGTTCCTGTTAGCCCTAATTCTTCATAAATTAATATTGGTTGCATTGTCCTTATGCCTACGGAATGAAACCAATGCAAAACTTCCCACGAATTTCTCGCACGTGTTTTCTTGAATAATCTTTTGATCATATGAAAAAGGTTCTTAATTCTATATTTTTTTACATAAAATCCTTTTCCTGATAAGTCTATTCTTACCACTAAGTGACCTTGCTCATTCTTAATAACTTCCCCTTGAGCTAACAAAGCTTCCTCATCTTGAATGAGCCTAAATAGATCTTTAGAAAACTTATTTCTTAAACCTATCCATCTGTGATCTTTCTTAACTACCTTTTCATACAAAGAATGATCAGGTAATGGTGTTTTAGAGCTAATATCTATCTCGCTCAGCATAGGCTTCATGTACATAGAGAAAGCTCTTCTTCTTGTCTTATCTATAAATTTTTGATGTTGAGAGAATAGATCCCTTAAAGAACAATTAAAATAAGTCATAAGAAATCTGTAACAATCTCTTTCAGTTATTCCGAACTGGATTGCTGAATGATATAACCCTCCAATATCCTTTACTAACCATCTCTCTGGAACCTTACTTCTTATCTGTGCTCTATGTAAATCAATGAGGAATAGATTTATTTCATTAAAATCTGTGTGAATGTCGACATGATAATGACAAAGGTACAAATCTCTATGATTAATTCCGTTTTGGTGTAATTTCCTAGTGATGTTAGCAACAGAATTAAGAAGATTATTTCTTTGTACAAAGGATAGGCCTTTGTGCTTACCTAGTAAGAAGAAATCTTCTAAAGAAATTGTATCTTTAAGTTCTTCGGTAATTAAAAATGAGCTTTTGTTAGAAGGATTGAAGCCTTTTGAATAATAGGACTTAACTTTGGGTCCGTTTATACCCAATTGGTGCATACGTGAAAGCGCTAAATACTCTTGCTTAGCTCCAACAACAGGAAGTTTAAGTAGGATTAAATTTTTTATAATTTCTTTCCAGCCTACTGGACCATGGAATTTTAAGAAATAGCTTTGATCTTTATGCTGAATTTTCTTTGTGATCCTATTTTCATATTCTCTATAAACCTTTCCTTCTAAATTCTTAGCTTCGAATATAAGATCATCAGAAGAAAATAGACCATTAATCTCACCTACTTGAAAGTTAGATTTACGCATTGATTTTTTCTTCAACTATATCTGCAATGAACTTAAACCTTGAAAAGAAGTATTCTTGCTTCTCTAAACCCAACATATCTTGTTTATATTTCTCCAATCCCTTATTTTCACAAATTTCTAAAACTAAATTATCAAACTTATCTTGATCAAATTCCTCTTCAAGAACAAATCCGGCCTTATGTTTTTTAACTTCTTCGGCAAATCCAACATCTTTGCAAGTTACAACTGGTAAATGAGACACCAATGACTCAATAATTACATTGCCTGCAGCTTCTTCTCTCGCGGGATGGAGTAACAAATCAGCTGATTTCATTATTGATGCAATATCATCTCTTGGTCCTAAAAATTTAACCTTCTCATTTAAAGCAAGTTTGTACGCAAGTTCTGAATAAGGACCAAAGTCATCTTTACCTATTACCAATAAAGAAAACGGTATGTTATTAGTATTAAGACAATGAATGGTTGAAATGGCTCTATCTAAACCTTTTCTCGAAAAATCAGAACCAACAAACAACGCAACTTTATCTTCCAATGGGATATTAAAGATATCACGAACTTCTATTGGACTATGATCATTCCAATTCAAGTCGATGCCAGGAGGGACAATAATCATCTGATCAGAGTTTAATCGATACGAGGCTTTAAAATCATCGGCCTGTTTGTTGTTTAGAAGGAAGACTTCTGTCGAAGAACTTCTATTAAATACTTTAGCCTCGTATTCTATAGACTGTTTAAAACGCCTAGTAAATTTCATTAATGAATTTTTATTTAATGCCTCTTTCTTAAAGCAAGTATCAGCTGCAAAATATAAATCTAAATCCGGCATCTTATTAAAACCAAAAACAAAATCTGGCCTGTATTCTTCTAATTCTTTATAAGAGGCTTTAACAAAATTCTTATTCTTTGCAAAGTTGGTTAGCCCCTTTTCTCCAATTTCTTTTACGATAAAGCCTTCAGGGATAGGCCCTTCCCATCTTCTAGTGAATACCTTAAATTGAATTTCTCTAGACTGAAATTCCTTTGCAATTTCAAGAAAATCTTTCTGGAGCCCTCCATAAGGAAAATATCTATAAAGAAGTATTGCTATTTTTTTTATTGTAGTCATTAGCTTAGTCGTTCTAAACCTTCAAGAACTTCACTTGGCTTTATGGCCATTAAAGATTCATGGTAACCTTGCTCTTCTGAACCTTCTCTTACTTTTTCAAAACCTTCAGATTTCCTAAGCACTACATGATTATGAATTAAGGGTGGTGTAAATTGAGGGCTAGAAGGCCCATAAACTGCAACCAAAGGCGTATTAACTGCAGCACTAATGTGCATCAAACCTGTATCATTTGTAACTACTTTCTTACAATGAGAGAGCAAATCAATGGCATCTATCAAAGAGGTTTTACCAATAAGGTTATAGAGACCGCCTGATAACCTTTTATTAATTCCTTTTTCAATATTGTTTCCTATTATCTCATCGTTATGAGAACCAAAAACTAGGACATTCCAATTCTTATTTAAATATTCATTACATACTTCTGCATAATACTCAGAAGGCCATCTTTTGGCTGGTCCAAATTCTGCTCCTGGACATATAGCTAGGGAAGGTTTCTGAGAATCTATTGCTAAATTTCTTAATTGCTCTTCTAGATTTTCTGGATCAATCCTCAACGAAGGGTAAGGCAAGGATTCATTCAATTCTTCAATTGGTTTAATGCCAAGTTTTGCAAATTGCTCAACCATCAAAGGGAAGCTATCTTTCTCTTTAGGTCTAAGGTCATTAATAAAGCCAAACCTCATTTCTCCCAACCAACCTGTCCTTACGGGTATCTTTGCAAAAAAAGGAATTAGAGAAGACTTTAGAGAGTTAGTCATTATAATTGCTCTGTCATATTCTTTCTGCCTTAACTCTTTCGCAAATTGGTATCTACTTTTTATCTTAAACTCTCCATGTAAAAAGGGTAAAACTATAGGCTCCGAGACTTCTTCCATCCTCGTCAATAATGGCAAACACCATTCAGGAGACAATACCTCTATCGTGCTAGCAGGTTTATGCACTTTTATTAGTTTATAAAGGGTCTGAGCCATAACAGCATCACCCACCCAAGAAGGTCCTACTATTAATAGTCTCATATTATGAAAAAACTAATCAACCAAAGTATGCCAATTCTGATTAGTTGTCCTTGCACCCCTTACCTGATCAAAATACGTAGTTTGTAACAATTCTGTAACAGGGCCTCTATTGGCCTCTCCTATTGGCTTCTCGTCTAAAGAACTTATTGGCACTACCTCTGCAGCTGTACCAGTGAAAAAAGCTTCATCAGCATCCAAGACCTCTTCAACTTTTAACTTCTTGATTTTAAATTTAAGATTCAATTCTTCTGCAAGCTCTAGAATAGTTCTTCTAGTTATACCATCTAGCGAAGCATCAAGATCTGGGGTTAACAAAATATCGTCTTTAACAATAAAGAAATTTTCACCGCTTCCTTCAGCAACATTATCTTCAGCATCTAACATCAACGCTTCATCAAAGCCTTCGTTTAACGCTTCGCCTAAAGCCACTATAGAGTGTACATAGTTACCATTAATTTTAGCTGAAGATACAGGATTTCTTACCTGTCTTTTATAAGAAGATAGCTTAACTTTAATTCCCTTCTCCCTTGCTTCCGGTTCCATATAAGATGGCCATTCCCATGCAGCAATAATGCAATGTACCTTTAAATTGTCAGCCCTAAGACCCATTCCTTCCGAGCCGTAAAAGCACATAGGCCTGATATAAGCCTCACTCAGATTATTAAGCTGAATAACTTGTTTATGTGCGATATTTATTTCTTCTTTTGAGTAAGGTATCTTCATATTTACAGTACCCGCTGATTTAAATAATCTTTCAGTATGATCTTGCAATCTAAAAATTGATGGGCCCTTGGGGGTATTGTATGCACGCACACCTTCAAACACCCCCAAACCGTAGTGTAAAGTATGAGTCAATACATGTATCTTAGCTTCTTGCCAATCAACAATCTCTCCATTAAACCAAATCGACCCTTCTATTTTCGATAAATCCAAATCCTACTCCAATAATTGTTCTCATATATTTTATCTATAAAATTATATTTATATAAGCTAAAAAATTCTTAAGGGAGATATAATCCTGCTTTATGTTACTTAATGAGAATATATTTAGAGCTAATGACATTAGAGGTATTGCCTTTGAAGACCTTACAGAAGAAGTAGTAATTAGCTTAGGAAAAGCTCTGGGAACAGAGTCCCTTCAGAGAAATCAGAGGGAATTCATTATAGGAAGGGATGGAAGAACTTCGAGCCCTCAATTATTTGATTGGTTGTCTCAAGGAGTTCAAGCAACTGGCTGTGATGTGATAAATATTGGAATTGTACCGAGTCCAGTTTTTTACTACGCTACCTTCAATCTAGCAAGTTCTAGTGGCACTGTAATAACCGGTAGCCATAACCCCTCTGAATACAATGGATTTAAGATTTTATTTAATAATAAATCCACGTCCAGTGAAGAGATTCAATCTATAAAGAAAAGAATAAAGAATAAAGACTTCTTGTCTGGAAAAGGAAAAACAACAAATGAAGAAGTAGTAAATAGCTACATTGAAGAAATAATAGGCAATATAACCTTATCTAAGCCCCTTAATATTGCAATAGACTGCGGTAATGGTGCTGCGAGTATATTGGCTAAAGAAGTCTATGAGAATCTTGGGTGTAAAGTAAATGACCTATATTGTAACCTTGATGGAAACTTTCCAAACCACCATCCTGACCCTTCAAAGCCTGAAAATGTTAAAGACTTGGTTGATGCTGTCTTAACAAATAAACTTGATGTCGGACTAGCTTTTGATGGGGATGCTGACAGATTGGGGGTAATATCTCCAAAAGGGGAAATGGTATTCCCAGACATGCAGATGATTCTATTTAGTGACTTTATACTAAAGAAACACCCCTCTTCGAAAATTGTTTTTGATGTTAAATGTTCGAAACTCTTAGAAGAATCAATTGTTAGAAGTGGTGGAATTCCTATCATGAGCAAAACTGGTCATACTTTCATAAAGCAGAAGATTAGAGAAAAAGAAGCCATCCTGGGAGGAGAGATGAGTGGTCATATATTTTTTAATGATAGATGGCCTGGTTTTGATGATGGCATTTATGCCGGAGCAAGAATGCTAGAAATTATCTCAGAATATAAAGAGGAAGATATTTTTAGCTCGTTACCGAGGCTTATTTCTACTCCTGAGATAAATTTAGACTCTAATGACGATGAAAAATTTTCCATTATCGATAAATTCAAAGAACTAGTTAATTTTAATGATGTAAAAATAATTGATATAGATGGTATAAGAATTGAATTTGAAAAGGGTTGGGGCCTTATAAGAGCTTCCAACACTTCGCCAGTGTTAGTACTTAGGTTCGAAGCAAATACGAATGAAGACTTAGTCGATATCAAGAATAAATTTAAAGAAATACTCATTCAAATAAATCCTGATACGGAGGATTTCTAATTATGGGTGTATCGAGAAAACAAGCAGAAAGGATTTCTTCAGTTCTTAGCGAAGGCTTGCCTTACATCCAAAGATTTAAAGGCAAAATAATAGTCGTTAAGTATGGAGGCGCTGTAATGTCTAACGAAAATCTTAAGCAAGGCTTCGCTAGAGATATTGCTTTGATGCAGTTAGTAGGAATGAGACCAGTTGTTGTTCATGGCGGCGGCCCACAAATAGCAAAAGAGTTAAAAAAAGCTGGGGTTATATCTGAATTTATATCTGGTCATAGAATCACAGACAAATCTACTATGTCGGTAGTAAAAAAAGTGCTAGGGACTAAGATAAATAATGAAATAGTTAATTCAATAAAGAAATCTAACGGTCAAGCAGTTAGTTTTAATCATAACAAGTCTAAGATTATCAAAGCCTCTAAGCTTTTAGGTCCCAACCAAAGAGATATTGGTTTAGTTGGTAAAGTAGACAGAGTAATATTGGGCAATCTAAAAAAACAGATCTCAAGAGGGTTTATTCCTGTCATAGCGCCTATTGGCATAAATAAAGAAGGGAAATACTTAAACATAAACGCCGATATAGTTGCCGGTAAGGTTGCGGAATCTCTTAAAGCTGAAAAATTAATCTTACTGACAGATGTCAAAGGAATCTCAGATGATAAAGGTAGGCTAATATCTAAGATTTCTGAGTATAAAGGTAAACGAATGCAAGCCGATGGTATTATTAAAGGGGGAATGATGCCAAAACTAGAAGCTGCATTAGAAGCAAAAATGAACGGGGTTAAGTCCTGTCATATTATCGACGGAAGACTGCCCCATGCTATCTTATTAGAGGTTCTTACTCTTGAAGGCGTAGGAACTATGATAAGCTAAATAAATGAATCAATTAAGGCCCAGGCAATTGGACATAATGCAAACCCTTGCAAAAATGCTTGGTTCTAAAGGCCCTGTTAAAGTAACAACGTCACTCTTGGCTTCAGAGTGTGGGATAACTGAAGCAGCAATCTATAGACACTTCCCAAGTAAAAAAAAGATTTACTCGGGATTAGTAGATTTTTGTGAACAAAACCTATTCGAACTCATTGCAAATATTAACGCTTCTGATGAGTCTCATCTTGTGAAGGCCAAAAAAATCTTGATTCTACTTATAACTTTTAGTGAAAAGAATCCTGGGCTTGCACGACTTTTAACGAGGGAAGCTTTTTCCGTTGAAGAGACTTCCCTTGATGAAAGAATTAAACAATTAATGTCAAAAATAGAATTACAAATTAAACAAAATTTACAGGGCTTTGAACAATCCACTAAGAAAAAACTGTCTTTAACTACAGCCTCATCTGCAAACCTATTACTGGCTTGTGCTGAAGGACTTATACAACAATATGTTAGATCTGGATTTGAAGACAATCCTACTAAAAGAGCAGAAGAACAGTTTAATTTTATAATTGAATCCTTAAGCCCCTAACTAAGGGGTAAACTCTTCCAAATAATATTCAAACATGGGCTTCTTAGTATCACTTCCTGACGGGATTCCTGTTTCTTTATCTATCTTAATAATAGATATGCCTTGAGGAGGAAGAAATTTCGATACGGGAATATCTTCTTTAATTTCTTTAATAAAGCTTAACCAGATAGGTAAAGCTACAGAAGAACCAAATTCTCTATTGCCTAGACTCTTTGGTTGATCAAAACCTACCCAAACTGTAGTTACTATGGAACTGTTATAGCCTGTAAACCAAGTGCTTTCAGCTTCATTAGTTGTGCCTGTCTTTCCTGCAAAATCTCTTCTCTTTAGTTCAGCTAGTCTCCTTGCAGTGCCTCTCCTGGCTGCCTCTTGAAGTATGTCTGTAACGATAAAAGCAATTCTTGGATCTATTACTTGTTCTGCTGTATATATTTCTTTACTAAAGATTATTTTTCCTGATCTATCAATTATTTTCTCTATAAAAAAAGGTTCTATTTTTCTTCCTCCGTTAGCAAAAACTGAGTAAGCAACTGCATTATCTAAAGGGCTTAAAGAAGCTGTACCAAGAGCTAAAGATAAATCGTCTGGTAATCTGGCATTTTCAAATCCAAATTTCGTAGCAAATTTTCTAGCCTTACTAACTCCTAACTCTCTTAATAATCTCACTGAAACCAAATTCCTGCTTTGTAAAAGACCTTCTCGCAATCTTGTTGGTCCATAGAATTTTCCACTTGCATTTCTAGGACGCCATTTTTCCTCTAACATTTCATCTTCAAAGATTATTGGAGCATCATTAATCAAACTTGAAGCTGTGAAACCTTCAGAAAAAGCTGCTGCGTATAGGAAAGGCTTGAAATTTGAACCCAATAATGGAGAAGATTGCTCTGCTCTATTGAACTTGCTCAGGAAAAAGTCGTAGCCTCCAACAAGAGCTCTAATAGAGCCGTTTTGAGGGTCAATTGATACCAATGACCCTTGCACATCTGGCAATTGAGTTAAGAAGACCTCGTTTGAAATTTTTTCTCTCTCTACCCAAATTAGATCGGCTACTTTTAATATATCTTTGTATCCTTTTGGCTTAGCTCCTCTTCTATTTTCATTTATGTAAGGTCTGGCCCAATCTAATCTTTCTGACCAAGGAATGGTTATAATTCTTTCATCTTTAGTTAATACTTTGATGTCATCTTCTATGTTTAATACGATTCCAGGAAAACGAGTTCTGGTCTCGGCGTAGTCATTAAATATTTCAAGAATCTGGTAAAGATTAGATGTAAAGAAATCTCCTTCTTCAGAAGTTTCTAAGCTAGATTGAATTATGTTTAGTTTTTCGTCATAAGAATTATTAATAAAGTTTTCTGGGAAAGAATTTATAAAGTTTTCTGGCTTTCGAAAACCGTGCCTTTTGTCATATTCTTCAAGACCCTTTCTAACAGATTTTCTTGCTGCATTTTGCATAGATGAATCTATTGATGTGAATACTTCATACCCTTCACTATAGGCCTCTAAGCCAAACTCTTGAACCATGTATCTTCTAATTGATTCAGAAACATATGGAGCAGCTACTTCAGAAACCAGGCCATGATAAGTTGCGGTTAAAGGGGCTTTTATCGCTAATTCAAACTGCTCATTATGTATATAACCTAACTCCAGCATTCTAGTTAGTATCCAATTTCTTCTAGATAAAGCCCTTCTGGGATTAACTAAAGGGTTAATAGAAGATGGAGCTTTAGGAATGGCTGCTATCATGGCCCATTGAGCGAGATTAAGCTCTGACAAAGGCAAACCATAATAAACCTCACTTGCTGCGGCTATTCCATAGGCTCTATTTCCAAAGAATATACGATTTACATAAAACTCAAATATTTCCTCTTTGGTATATGCTCTTTCAAGTCTGTAGGCCAAGAAAATGTCCTTTATCTTTCTATAAATATTAACGTCTCTGCTCGTTAGGTAATTTCCAACTACCTGCATTGTTATCGTACTTCCACCTCCTTGTTGTCTTCCTGATGTAAGTAACCTGTATACAGATCTAATCAGGCCGGAGTAACTTACGCCAGAATGGTTAAAGAAATTGTCATCTTCTGCAGCTAAGACTGCATTAATGTAATGGTTAGGAATATTATTGAATTTAAGAGCAGTCCTTCTCTTCTCTCCAAATTCACCAATTAATTTCTTATCTTTGGTAAAGATTTTTAATGGGACTTGAAGTTCTATATCTTTTATCTTTTCCTCATCAGGCAATTTAGAATCTATATAAATATTTAGACTAAGAACTGGCATTAAAACAATACAAATTAAAGCTATAAAAACTCTCATCAACCTGTTATTTAATACTGCTTCTAAGTAAGTCATTAAATTTATATTAATCAAACCGCTATAATACCTTAATGCAACTTATTATTATTGGCCCTATGGCTTCAGGAAAAACCACAGTAGGTAGACTGCTATCAAAAAGATTGGATTTTGAATTCATAGATATAGATGAAAAAATTGAGGAGTCAACAGGTGCTTCTATTTCATGGATATTTGATGTTGAAGGAGAAAAAAAGTTCAGAGTTAGGGAGTCTGAAGTTCTTGCTAAATATATAAAACAGCAGAACTGCGTCATTTCAACCGGGGGCGGGATTATTCTTAACAAAGGAAATAGGGATTTATTAAAAAAGGCAGATAAAGTTATTTATCTAGAGACTTCTATTCAAACTCAGCTTGAAAGGACTCTTAAAGATAATAAGAGACCCTTGTTAGTTGATTCTAATAATAAAGAAGCTACGCTTAGAGAAATCCAAAAAATAAGAAATCCGCTATATGAAGAATGCGCCAATATAATTATCCGTGAAAAAGAAAATAATCGCTCAAAATCCTTTGAAAATATAATAAGTAAAATAAAATCTAAATTAGCATGAATGAAATTAAAGTAGATATAGCAGACGGTAACTACTCAGTTCTAATTGGTTCTAATATTCTCATTACAGAGAACTTAGAACTTATTAGAGATAAAGAAGTTCTTCTAGTGCTGGACGAACAAATACCTTTTAAATACAAAGATTTAATCATTAAAGAGCTAACTAATTTAGCTTCTAATTTTCACCAATTAGAATTACATGCCTCTGAAGAAAATAAATCTGGAATAACTTTAGACATCATTCATTCTAAATTGATTGAAGAAAGATATAGCAGAGATTGTATTCTTGTAGGTCTTGGTGGAGGGATAACGTGCGATATAGTAGGTTTTGCTGCAGCAACGTATCAAAGGGGTGTTGATTTTATGCTTCTCCCCAGCACCCTGCTTTCACAAGTGGATGCTTCTGTTGGAGGCAAAACAGCAATAAATCACCCTCAAGGTAAAAACATGATAGGAGCATTCCACCAACCCATCAAGGTTTTGGCTGATGTAGATCTTTTGAGTTGCCTTTCTGCGAAAGAAATAAGCAATGGTCTTTCTGAAGTAGTAAAACATGCTTTGATAAGTGACAAAAAGTATTTTGATTGGTTGGAAATGAATTTAGAAGAAGTAGTTTCATTAGAACCTAATGCTTTGCAGCATGCTATTACGAGATCCATAGAAATCAAGGCAGAAATTGTCTCAGAAGATGAGAAAGAGAGAGGCATCAGGAAGTTATTAAATTTTGGTCATACTTTTGGCCATGCCATAGAACTGTATGGAGAATTTAAAGAGTTCAGTCATGGTCAATCAGTTGCTTTAGGCATGCTTATGGCTATGGAATTATCAAAAATATGTGAAGGGTTCCCAGAAGAACACTTAAATAAAGCAAAGAACTTAATAATTAAATCAAATCCTAATTTAAGTTTAGCCTATGTATTTGATGAAAAGAAACTTATAAAGAATATGTCTGTTGATAAAAAGAGATCAGGAAACGAACTAAGTTTTATTCTTTTAGAGAAAATAGGACAGGCGAAAGTGAAAAAAGGGATTGATATATCTAAAATAACTAAAGCCATACAAACGTTGGCCTAATCCTTCAAAGATAGGTCAAAAAAAGGTACAATTAAATACCTGCGCAACTCTTAAAAATTAATAAATTTTTTATCAGCTTACAATTGCTGAGACTTTTTAACTCTACAAAATAATGGAAAAAGCTAACAAGCAAATATACGGTTTACCTTCAAAAAGTGGGCTTTATGACCCTCAATTTGAAAAGGATTCATGTGGAGTAGGACTTGTTGCTAACATTAAAGGTGTTCCTTCGAGGAAAATTATGGACGACGCTTTCCATATTAACTCCAAAATGGATCATAGAGGTGGTTGCGGATTTGAAAAAAATACTGGAGATGGAGCAGGAATTTTATTGGCAATTCCAGACAGTTTCTTTCAATCAGAAGCAGAGAAACTGCATATAAACCTTCCTACAAAAGGCAAGTACGCTGTAGGCAATATCTTTTTACCCGTTATAGAAAAGGAAAGAAAGAAATGTATTGAGCTAATTGAAAAAATAACCAAAGAAGAGAATCAAGACCCTCTAGGGTGGAGAGAGGTTCCTGTAAAACCCGAAGAAGCCAACGTTGGGCCAGCTTCTAAAGATGCGCAACCATTTATAGCCCAGTACTTTATAGGTTCTTCTGAAAATATCGATGAAAATGAATTTGAGAGAAGACTTTATCTAATTAGAAAACAATTTACACACTTGCTTAGAAACGACTCCAGTTTAAAACAGTCGAAACTTCTATATGCTTGTAGTTTATCTGCATCAATAATTGTATACAAAGGTATGCTAACCCCATCTCAATTATTTCCATTTTATCCAGATCTAGAGGATAAAGATTTTAAGACTCACCTTGCAATGGTCCATTCTCGTTTTAGTACAAATACTTTTCCTTCTTGGGATAGAGCCCAACCCAATAGGTATATGTGCCATAACGGAGAAATAAATACCCTAAGAGGAAATATGAATGCTATGAAAGCCAGGCAGGGAACAGTCAAAAGTAGCTTATTTAAAGAAGAATTAGATAAACTATTTCCAATCACAGAATTAGACTGCACTGATTCAGGTAGTTTTGATAACGTATTAGAGTTTCTAATCTTATCTGGAAGAAGTTTGCAAGAATCTGTAATGATGATGATTCCAGAAGCATGGCAATCTGATGAGAATATGCCTGCCGAAAAGAAAGAATTCTATGAATATTCTTCTTCGATGATGGAACCGTGGGACGGTCCTGCTTCAATTGTATTTACTGATGGAAAGAAAGTAGGTGCAGTTTTAGACAGAAACGGATTAAGGCCGAGTAGATTCTATTTAACAAACGATGACAGAGTGATAATGGCATCTGAAGTAGGTGTATTACCGGTAGACCCTAAAACAGTTATCGCTAAAGGCAGGTTACAGCCCGGAAAAATGTTCTTGATTGACTTCGAAAAAGGTCGAATGATTCCAGATGATGAGATTAAAAAGGATATATGTAATTCAAACCCTTACAAAGATTGGAACAAGAATATAAACAACCTTCTATCTATCCAAGAAGAAGAACCCGAAGAGATTTCAGAAAATGATCTAATGGCAAAATTACGATCTTTTGGTTACACAACTGAGACCATGCAATTTATGCTACTACCACTTGTATCTGAATTAAGAGATCCGCTTGGTTCAATGGGGAACGATGCAGCTTTAGCCTGCCTCTCTGATAAACCCAGATTACTATTCGACTATTTCAAACAACTGTTTGCACAAGTAACTAACCCAGCTATCGACTCAATAAGAGAAGAAGTGATCATGTCCCTAGAATGTTTAATTGGACCCGAAGGCAACCTCGTTGAGAACAGTCCTAATAATGCAAAAAGATTGAGACTTAAAAGTCCAATTATTTCTAATTCTGAACTAAGGGCCATCAAAGAAATTGATTCAAATCAATGGAAAACAAAAGTAATAGACCTTGTCTATAAAAAAACTTTAGGAACAAAAGGCATGCTCAAGCGACTTGAAGAAATTAGTAAGGAAGTTGAGCAAGGCATAGAGGATAATTATTCATTCGTAGTTCTCTCTGATAGAAAAGTTGATAAAGACCATATAGCTTTAAGTTCTTTCTTAGCCTGCTCTTCTGTGCATCATCATTTAGTTCAAAAGCAAAAAAGAACCAAAATAGGTATCGTTGTTGAATCAGGTGAAGCCAGAGAAGTGCACCATCATTGTCTCCTTTTCGGTTACGGAGCTGATGCCATAAACCCTTACCTAGCTTACGAGTCTATTTGGAAAGCTAAAAAAGATGGCCTTTTAGGAGATGAACAACTTAATAATTATAAGGATATTGTTGCAGCCTATAAAAAAGGAACAAAAAAAGGAATATTAAAAGTTATGGCAAAAATGGGCATTTCAACCCTTCAGTCCTATAAAGGAGCACAAATTTTTGAGGCCGTGGGACTATCAAATGAAATCATAGACAAATGTTTCTTGGAAACTGCGAGTAGAGTTGGAGGAATAGATTTTGAAGCTCTCTTCATAGAGCAAAAAAGGAGGCATGACTTGGGTTTTTCTAAACATGAGTCTGAAAAAATTAAATCTTTACATAACCCGGGAGATTTCCATTGGAGGAAAGAAGGAGACACTCACATGTGGGATCCAAAAACTATTTCTTCTTTGCAGTTAGCCTCCAGAACTAATAATGAAGATGCTTACTGGCAATTTTCTAAATACGCCGACGAAACTAGCACTAGGCAGAGTACGCTAAGAGGTTTATTAAAAATTAAATCTTCAAAAGATTCTATAGATTTAAGTGAGGTAGAAAGTGAGAAAGAAATAGTTAAGAGATTTGCGACAGGTGCTATGAGTTTGGGTTCAATTTCTACTGAATCTCATGAATCTTTAGCTATTGCAATGAATGAATTAGGTGGAAAGTCTAATACTGGTGAAGGCGGTGAAGATCCTATTAGGTTTAAACCTGATTCTAAGGGTGTCTCTAAAAGATCAGCAATAAAACAAGTGGCCTCAGGAAGGTTTGGTGTGACCATGTGGTATTTAACAAATGCTGACGAATTACAGATCAAAATTGCACAAGGTGCAAAACCCGGTGAAGGCGGTGAACTACCAGGAAAAAAAGTAGATGATTATATTGCTAAAATAAGACATTCCACGCCAGGGGTAGGACTAATTAGTCCTCCACCTCATCATGATATTTACTCAATTGAAGATATAGCTCAATTAATTCATGATCTTAAAAATGCAAATAGAGAATCTAGAATTAGTGTAAAACTTGTTTCTGAAGTGGGTGTAGGAACAATTGCTGCAGGTGTAGTTAAAGCTAAAACAGATCACTTAGTCATTGCAGGTCACGACGGTGGGACTGGAGCTTCACCCTTAACTTCAATAAAGCATGCGGGCTTGCCTTGGGAACTAGGATTAGCGGAAACACACCAAACTTTGGTGATGAATAACCTTAGATCAAGAGTAGTCTTACAAACTGATGGGCAAATAAAAACAGGAAAAGATGTTGCCATAGCAGCGCTTTTGGGCGCTGAAGAGTTTGGCTTTGCCACAGCTCCATTAATTACATTAGGTTGCATAATGATGAGGAAGTGCCACTTAAATACTTGTCCAGTAGGGATAGCAACACAAGATAAAGAATTAAGAAAGAAGTTTAAAGGCAAACCAGAACATGTTGTTAATTATCTTTTCATGGTAGCAAAAGACTTAAGAATAATTATGGCTGACTTAGGCTTCAGAACAGTTAATGAGATGATAGGAAGAGTAGATTGCCTTGAAACAGATATTGCTATAGATCATTGGAAAAGAAGTGGTTTAGATTTCTCAAATATTCTTAAACCTGCCGAAAAGATATTTAAAAATACTGAAGTATTCCATTCTCTAGATCAAGATCATGGCCTAGATAAGGCTCTGGACAACGAACTCATTAAAAAGAGCAAGAGTGCAATTGAAAGAGGCAAAAAAGTTAACTTCGAATCACCCATTGTTAATACAAATAGAACAGTAGGGACAATGCTTTCAAATGAAGTTGCGAAGAAATGGGAATCTGAAGGTTTGCCTGAAGATACCATAAACATAAAGCTAAACGGATCTGCAGGACAAAGCTTGGCAGCTTGGCTTGTAAAAGGAATTACTCTTACCCTAGAGGGTGACGCTAATGATTATGTAGGTAAAGGGCTTTCCGGAGGAAAATTAATAATTTATCCTCCAAAATCCAGTCTATTTAAATCGGAAGAAAATATGCTCTTGGGGAACGTAGCATTGTATGGTGCTACAAGTGGAGAAGCTTATTTCAGAGGTGTTGCCGCCGAAAGGTTTTGTGTAAGAAATAGTGGTGCTTCTGTGGTTGTGGAGGGAATTGGTGACCATGGGTGTGAATATATGACCGGAGGTAAGGCTTTCATTTTAGGAAATACAGGTAGAAATTTTGGAGCTGGAATGAGTGGAGGAATAGCTTACGTTTACGACTTAAATGGAGATTTTGAAACAAAATGCAATAAAGAAACCTTAGAGTTAGAAACACTTTCCGCAGATGATATAAAAGAAGTAAAACAATTCGTAACAAAACATAACAAATTCACTGATTCAAAGGTTGCAAGATTTATATTAGATGCTTGGGATGTTGAAATTTTGAAATTTGTAAAAGTTATGCCTACTGATTACAAAAGAGTCTTAAATGAAATAAAAGAAGATAAGAAGGTTATTAATGGGTAAAACAACAGGATTTAAAGAATTCTCTAGAGCGGTTGAACCTTATAGGCCTGCTAAAGAAAGATTGTTAGATTTTAAAGAAATTTACACCGATCATGATGATAAAAAACTAAATGTGCAGGCGGCCAGATGCATGGATTGTGGTGTTCCTTTTTGTCAATCTGAAGAAGGCTGCCCAGTTTATAATCTCATACCAGAATGGAATGATTTGGTATATCAAGACAAATGGAAAGAGGCTTTTGATCGATTAATGCAAACTAATAATTTTCCTGAAGTAACAGGAAGAGTTTGCCCTGCAGTTTGTGAAGGCGCATGTGTTTTAGGGATTACTGAAGACCCAGTAGCTATCAAAAATTTAGAATTTGCAATAGCTGATAAAGGTTTTCAGAATGGCTGGCTTAAACCACAAATACCATCTTCTAGGACAGAAAAAAATATTGCTATCGTAGGGTCTGGGCCTGCAGGACTCTCGGCAGCCCAACAATTAAATAGTGTTGGTCATATTGTAAAAGTCTATGAAAGAGCTGATCGAATTGGTGGCTTAATGATGTACGGAATACCTAATATGAAACTAGATAAATCGTTACTCCAGCAAAGAAAAGAGCAAATGATAATTGAAGGCATAGAATTCTTTACTAATGTTGATGTAGGTGGAAATTCAATAAATTCGATTAGTTTAGAAGAGCTTGATAAGAATAATGATGCTGTTTTATTAACTACAGGTGCGACCAAGCCAAGAGACCTTCCTATCCCTAGGAGGGAGGGCAATGGCGTGTACTTTGCTATGGATTTTCTTAAATCTAACACGAAGAGCTTATTGGATTCAGATCATAAAGATGAAAATTTTATATCTGCAAAAGATAAGAAGGTTATTGTAATCGGAGGTGGAGATACAGGAACAGATTGTATAGGCACATCCTTAAGGCATGGCTGTAATTCATTGATTAATTTTGAGATTATGCCTGAGCCTCCAAAAGAAAGAGCTGAAAATAATCCCTGGCCTCTTTTTCCAAAAGTTCTTAAGGTTGATTACGGTCATGAAGAATCAGCTGACGCTTATGGAAAGGACCCAAGAGTCTATTCTATTTCTGGGAAAGAATTCCTTAGAGATAAAGAAGGAAATCTAAATGGAATAAAGACTATTGAGGTAGATAGTAAGTTTAATGAAATAAACGGAACCGAAAAGGACTGGAAGGCAGATCTTATTTTATTAGCCATGGGCTTCTTAGGACCTGAACAATACGTCATTGAGCCTCTGAATATAGAGTTAGATGAAAGAAGTAATTACAAAGCTGATCATAACTTTCATCAAACTTCTAACCCTTCAATTTTTGCTGCTGGGGATTGTAGAAGAGGTCAATCTCTTGTGGTTTGGGCTATTAATGAAGGAAGGGCTGCTGCAAGAGAGATAGATCTATATTTAATGGGAGAAACAACCCTGCCTTAAGGCTTAACTACTCTCATCAGGCCTTCTTGAACAGCAGATGCAACCAAGACTCCTTTTTGAGTATAAACACTGCCCCTATTAAAACCTCTTGCATTGCTAGCACTAGGACTGTCAGTCGAATAAAGCATCCATTCATCCGCCCTGAAAGGTCTGTGAAACCACATAGCATGATCTAAACTAGCACTTTGCACATTTCCTTTAGCAAAACTTAGTGTGTGTGGGTTCATAGAAGTACTCAAAAGTCCCATGTCGGATGCGTAGGCCAAGATCGCTTGGTGCATGACCACATCATCCGGTATCTTTGCAACCGCTCGCATCCATACGTGCTTATAAGGAGGTTTCTTTTTAGGAGTTTCAAACATGCCTTCTCCTGGCAGACTTCTTATCTCAATAGGTCTTTCCCTAGTAAAGAAGTCCCTAAACTTTTCAGGTATTCTATCAACCATTTGTTTCCTGGCTTCAAGCTCACTTACACACTCTTCTGGTCCAGGTATTTCTTGCATATCTATCTGATGAGAAGGTCCTTTCTCCTTTTTATGAAAAGAAACAGCCATATCAAATATAGGTTCTCCTTTTTGAATAGCAACCACCCTTCTAGTAGTAAAACTCCTACCATCTCTGGTTCTTTCAACGTTATAAATAATGGGATAACCCATATCTCCTGGCCTTAAGAAATAAGCATGAAGAGAATGTGCTGACCGTTTCTTATCAACTGTTCTTAAAGCAGCCGTTAAAGCTTGACCCAGCACTTGGCCTCCAAAAACTCTAGGGCCTCCAATATTTTCGCTTTGCCCTCTATATAGGTTCTCTTCTAGCGCTTCCAAATCTAAAAGTTTAATTAATTTATTTAAGGCTTCTTTTTTCATGTTATTTAAATTCCTTTTCTTCCCACCATGGGTAAAAGTCAGGCATGTCTTTTGAAACTTTGTTAGGAAATTCAGGAGGTCTTTTTTCTAAGAAAGAATTCACACCTTCTTTTGCATCTCTTCCTTTTCCTAACTCGTATATAGCTCTTGAATCTACTTGATGCGCTTCCATTGGATGGTCCGCCCCTAGCATCTTCCATAACATATGCCTCGTCATTGAAACTGACACTGCAGAAGTATTTTCTATTATCTCTTTAGCAATACTCCTAGCTTCATCGATTAAAGAATCTTTAGAGTGGATAGAACGAACCAAACCTCCTTCTAGTGCCTCTGCTGCATTAAATACCCTTCCAGAGAATGTCCATTCAAGTGATTTACTTATTCCCACTATTCTTGGAAGAAACCAGCTAGAAGCTGCTTCTGGTACCAGCCCTCTTCTTGCAAAAACAAATCCAAATCTAGCTTCTTCACTTGCGAGTCTAATATCCATGGGTAGAGTCATTGTCACCCCTACCCCAACGGCAGGCCCATTAATAGCTGCAATTATAGGTTTTGGACAATCGAAAATAGCTAAAGTTGTTCTTCCTCCTCCATCCCTTATCCACTCAAGGTCTTCTTTATCATCTGTTTTTGCAGTTCTTGGATTTTCATCTCTATTAAAAGTATCTTCACCAGCCCCTAAGTCAGCTCCTGCACAAAAACCTCTTCCAGCTCCCGTAACAATAACAACCCTAACTCCATCATCTTTACCTGCTTCACCAAAAGCAGATATTAATTCATTCATCATTTGACCTGTGAAGGCGTTTAATCTATCTGGCCTATTTAGCGTGATAGTGAGAATTTTTTCTTTAATCTCATATTTTATTGTTTCAAAATTCATAATTATGTTTTTTCTTTATATATTAATCCAAATTCATTTATCTGAACTATCTAATGAACTCTTATAAGCTTATATTGTACTTCAGGCAATCAGTTGCTGAAATGTTTCAAATCAGGATAATGAGTTTCCTTCAAAAAATAAAAACACATAATGACTAAAAACTTAGAAACAGACTCTCCAGATATACAGCTAGATGTTAGGCAAATGTTTGATATAGACGTTGATATGAAAGTACCAGGCTTTAGTGAAGCTAATGAATATGTACCTATTATTGATCAAGCCTATAAATTTGATAAAAATACAACATTAGCAATATTGGCTGGATTTTCTCACAACAGAAGAGTAATGATTCAGGGTTATCACGGCTCTGGAAAATCAACCCACATAGAACAAGTAGCAGCGAGATTAAATTGGCCCTGTGTGAGGGTTAATTTAGATAGCCATATAAGCAGAATAGACTTATTAGGTAAGGATGCGATAGCCTTAAAAGAAGGCAAACAAATAACAGAATTTAGAGAAGGCATATTGCCTTGGGCACTTCAAAGCCCTACTGCTTTAGTGTTTGATGAGTATGATGCGGGCAGGCCTGATGTAATGTTCGTAATCCAGAGAGTGTTAGAAGTAGAAGGAAAACTTACTTTGTTAGATCAAAATAAAGTAATTACTCCTCATCCCAGTTTTAGACTGTTTTCAACAGCCAATACAATAGGCATGGGAGATACTTCTGGTCTTTACCATGGAACTCAACAAATTAACCAAGGCCAAATGGATAGATGGCATATTGTCTCAACTCTTAACTATTTAGACCCTGAACTAGAACTAAAGGTTGTTTTAGCAAAAGTCCCTTCTCTTGATAATAAAAAAGGAATAGAAGAAGCCAAAAATATGATATCTGTAGCAAATCTATCTAGGCAAGGATTTGCAAATGGAGATATATCAACATTAATGTCTCCAAGAACAGTAATAAGTTGGGCTGAAAATAATGAAATCTTCCAAGATTTAAATAAGGCCTTTGAAATAACTTTCCTAAACAAGTGTGATGAAACTGAAAAGGTGATAATTGCAGAATATTATCAAAGGTGTTTCAACACTGAAATAGAAGGTTCAGTAGCAGAAGAGTTGTCCGAAGAATAATAGCCCGATGAGTCCTAAGGCTTCCCAATCAGAAACTATTAAAGAAGTCGTATCGGCATCTGCAAGAGCAATCTCAGAAAATCCAGAAATAGAGATAAGTTATGGGGGAGTCGGCTCCTCATTACCCAACCCTCCTTCGAATCTAGCAGAATTAGCTTCTTTTAGAGGGAAAGCAGATTCTTTGGCTTGCATTGATAAATTTAGAGATAAAGGTATTTCTGTTGATGCTGGAACTCAAAGGTTAAATTCCCTGTTAATAGAGATGGAAAATGTAAGAGTTGAAGTTCTTGGATCTAAAAAATATTCTGGAGTAGCTTCCAATATAAAAGCTAAATTTAATGAAAAATGCATGCTTTACGAATCTTTTCAGGAAAAAGAAGAACTATTAGGGATAGCCCTAGAGGCGTGGCTGAGAAACCTATTCCTCCCTGAGCTTTCAAGCGATAAGCCTTTGAAGGCTTTACAGGCATGGGAAAAAACTTTTGAAGAGAAAGGGTCTTTGTTTAAGAGGCAATTACAAGATAGTTTAAATGACCAAATTAAGTTTTCGGAAGTTTCTAGAACTCTACTAAAAGCACTAGATGTAGAAGATATAGATCCCCTTTCAGAGGAAGATGAACAAGAGGATGATTCTGACAATAATGAACAAGAAAATGAAGAAGAATCTACCGAAGAAGAATCTACCCAAGCAGATGACTTTCAAGACCAAGAATCTCAGGAAGGATCAGAAGAGACAGACTCTGAAATGGGGGATGTTGATGAAAATGCAATAGTCGATGAAAACCAAGAGATTGTTACCAATCAATCTTGGTTAGAATCCTTAGTGGGTCAAACAACAAACTTTTCTTATAAAATTTATACTCGAAGTTTTGATGAGGAGGTTACTGCAGAAGATTTATGTAGCCCTGAGGAGTTACAAAGACTGAGGAAGCATTTAGATCAATTAATGGGTCCAAGCAAATCAACTGTTTCTAAACTTGCTCATAGATTGCAAAGGTTCTTAATGGCCCAACAAAATAGATCCTGGGACTTTAATAAAGAGGAAGGAATTTTAGACTCGGCAAGATTACATAAAATTATTACTAATCCCCTTACGCCTCTAAGCTATAAAATTGAGAAGGATACTGAGTTTAGAGATACGAGCGTCTCCATACTAGTTGATAGCTCTGGCTCAATGAGAGGTAGGTCCATGACAGTAGCTGCTATATGCGCAGACATAATTAGTACCACCCTTGAAAGGTGTAATGTAAAAACCGAAGTGCTTGGATTTACAACTAAACAATGGAAAGGCGGCGAAAGCAGAAAGATGTGGATGGAAGATGGAAAACCGGAAAATCCTGGAAGACTTAATGACATTAGACACATTATCTTTAAATCAGCTGAAACTCCTTGGAGAAGAGGGCAAAAAAACTTTGGTCTGATGTTAAGAGAAGGCTTATTAAAAGAGAATGTTGATGGTGAGGCATTAATATGGGCACATGATAGATTAGCAAAAAGAATGGAACAAAGAAAAATTCTTATGGTTATATCAGATGGGGCACCTGTCGATGACAGTACCTTATCAACTAACTCAACTAATTTTTTAGATCTCCATTTAAGACAAGTTATACATTCAATTGAGACTAAATCTGATGTTAGTTTAATAGCTATAGGAATAGGTCATGATGTAACTAGATATTATAAGAATGCTGTAACTATACATAGAGCAGAGGAATTAGGAGGAGCTATGCTTGAACAGCTAACCGACCTCTTTAAAGTTGACTGAAGTCAAGAA
>Ga0066851_10000288_pt1 | contig 24979 bp, 23 predicted proteins | sample ETNtaG_7_FD_65493 | JGI IMG/M metagenome (GOLD analysis project Ga0066851, IMG submission 65493) | Marine microbial and viral communities from oxygen minimum zone, Eastern Pacific Ocean - ETNP201406SV65 | ecosystem: Environmental > Aquatic > Marine > Oceanic | place: Pacific Ocean: Eastern... | reverse complement strand
GGAGGTTATTGCAGGCCTTTTCGGAGCGCTGGCCGGCCGGAAAATGGGCGACTCCGAGGAGTAAACCAAAGACTTCCTTCGAGTTGTCACGCACCCGAAGATAGGCGGTCAATTTGGACTTCCATATCTAGGACCAGAAGCAGGAGCTCCTCTTCGTTCCTAAGGAGTCTTGCATTCTCCCCTTGCAGTTCGGCTAGCTTGCTAGAATCAGCCTCAGCACCCTCCCTTCGTGCCTTCTCATTCTGCACCATTCTCTCCAACTGCCTGACTCTCGAATCAGCAACTCGGAGCTTCTCCTCCAGTTCGCCCAACAAGGCCCCATCGACGCCTCCGTTCCGGGTGATTAGGTCTGCCTCCCTCACTCTCCGTCTGAGGTTGGCGACCTCTCCCTCCAATCTGATTATATCCTCCCATCTGGAGACCACTTCATCCACCAGTCTGGAACGAGGAATATCTGACAAACGCTCTCGAAGATCCCCCCCCTCGTCCTCTGTTGGGGTGTTCACTGTCATACGAACTCGGAATGAACCAAACCCACGCTCACTTGAACCTTGAGGAACTAGTCACCCGCTTCGGTTAAATCAGGACCCTATCTCGGCCGCGCCATGAAGGCATTCAGAGCGCGCGGGTCATACAGGGCAGGAAAGAGGGACCAACCATTCTCAGTGGACCTTGTGGCATCCGATGAAGACGACGCCATGGAGCGAGTCCTCTCAACCTTCGGCAGCAGGCACAGGGTTACTAGACGATTCATCCTCGTAGACGACATCACCGAGATCGACCCCGCAGATTCGAGCGCCCCCTCGGTCGTAGCCCATTTCGGGGTATGGAAAAGAGAATCACCCCCTTCTAATGCAGAGGAAGAGTGACCCAGATTACGCAAAACCTCCCACGAAACTGGGCAATTCTGAAAGGGGACGTGTCCGGAGGACACTAACATGAAGAAGTGGCTGATGAGGCAATATTGGCGCATTCAGCAGAGTCAGGCCATAATCGGCCTGGGCTTCTGGACGGCTACCATCACCCTCTTGGTTTGGCCCTACGTATCATGGAGATTCACCTCAAATGAGACGCTCCTGTTCATCCCGATGACGTACATAGGCCTCATTGGAATCGCAACCGTGGTCCTCACCATCGTTCTTCTGGCCGGATTCTTCTACGACGTAACCTTCGGTCTGTGGAGGGATCACATCACCATCAACCAGGAGAGGAACCCGTTCACCACATACAAGCTAAACCCGACGTGGGGGCTCGTGATAGCACAAACCAATGAGATTCTAAGACGAGTAGCCCCCGAGGACGAGGAAATACAGAGATACTGCAAGTTCGTGGACAGGATGCTAGTGTGGAACTCCAAGGAGGAGATATGGGCCAGAGCAATGTCCTCATGGAAGGAAATCTTAGGTGAAGAGGACCCCTTCCTCTTCTATCTTGACGAGGAATCGAGACGGAACCTGGAAGAAGCAGCGGACAAACTTGAGGACTTCTAGAGGTCTCCGATGCCGTTCGACACCGATGAGATAGTCAATATCGCCATTCTTGCGGGTCAAGCGATAATGGACATCTACGATTCCCCTGAGAGCTTCGTAGTGGTGTCAAAGAGCGACGACTCTCCACTAACCAAGGCAGACCTGGCAGCGCATGAAACCATCATCAAAGGACTCGCTTCAGTTGATCCCGACACACCGATAGTATCCGAGGAGGGCCGAATCGGCAACCCCCTCAACAGCGATCTCGCTTGGTTGGTCGACCCACTCGACGGCACAAAGGAGTTCATCAAGGGGAACGGGATGTTCACGGTTAACATTGCTCTGATGAGGAGGGCCGGAGATCGGTGGAATCCCATTTTCGGGGTCGTGCACGCCCCGGTGTCCCGAACCACTTGGTTCGGTGGCGAGGCAACCCCAGCCACGCGGATCACCGATGCAGAGACAGACTCCATCACAGTGAACACAACAACCTCGACGCCAATCCGTCTTGTTGCAAGCGGTAGCCATCGTGCGGCAAGGGATGAGCAATTCGCAGAACAAATCGGCAAACACGATCTCATCAGAATAGGCTCTTCTCTCAAGGCATGCGTCGTTGCAGATGGAACCGCCGATCTGTATCCGAGATTCGGCCCCACTTCATGTTGGGACATAGCAGCGGCCCACGCAGTGGTCGTTTCAGCAGGGGGTCTTGTTCTGGGGCCAGACTGTCAAACATTGGACTACGACTTAGTGGACGACGTCCTAAATCCACACTTTCTGATAACTTGCAGTTCCGAGTGGAATGAGATTTGGATTCAGAATCAGGATTAAATGCATAACTCAGTTCGGCGAGCCGTTCAGGTGTGGTGATGGGTAACAAGGTAGTTTGGTTGTTTGGACTCTCGGGAGCAGGAAAGACGACTATTGCAGAGGCCGCTGCAAAGAGATTTGGTGCAGAGCTCCTAGATGGAGACACAATTCGCGACTTCTTCTCCAACAACGACTTCTCTAGAGAGGGGAGGGAGAGGCACCTACTAGGAATCGCAAAGATGGCTACGCTAATGGCTAAGCATACCCCTGTGCTGTGCTCGTTCATAACCCCCTATGAGGACGTGCGTGAGAGAATTCTGGAAATCCTCCCACAGAATTCCACTATGGTTCACGTTTCAACTTCGCTCGAAGTATGTGAGGATAGGGATGTCAAGGGTCTCTATGCCAAAGCAAGAACAGGAGAGATTTCCAATTTCACTGGAATTTCAGATCCATTTGATGAACCAATCTGCGCACACATTACTCTAGACTCAAGCGGTGCTCCTGGCCATACAGTAGAAGACATGGTCAAGAATCTCTCACACCTCTTCGAGAAGCCCAAGGCAGTGTTACTCCCGGGTCGGTGGCAGCCACTGCATGTGGGCCACGAGTGGCTAATTCAGCAGGAGCTCGATAAGGGCAAGAGAGTAGTCGTTGGCATCCGAGACACCCCCGTAACCGAATCAGACCCGTACCCGGCCCATCTCCGCAAGCGCATGATTGAGCACAGGTACTCGGACGAGGACGTAGAAGCGTGGATAATGCCAGACATCGAGGCCGTATCTTACGGACGCAAGGTCGGATACGAGGTAAGAGAAGCTCAAGACATACCTGCAGGGGTTTTCGCAGTTTCTGCAACAGGAGTAAGGGGGGGCAACAGGGCAAACGTCTCGGAGAGAGTCATGGAGTTCATGATATCAGAAGGCATCTGGGACGGAGAGTAATTTGGCCTCAGACAAGGTCAAGGGATTCGCACTTCTCGCCTGCTCTATTCTACTCCTGCCGATATCCTTGGATTTGATGCAGGTTCACGATGACGTTGAGAGGGAATATGAGAGAGAGTGCGACCTCCAGTATCGTGCACTAATAGGCAACGTCAGCACGCCTGACTGGGGTCTTTGCACTGAATTGGATGAGGATCGGTCTAGGAAGGCAGCCATGTTCATGACTTCGCTGGGATTCTTCGTGCTAACCGGGCTCGTCGGAACGGTCATGGTGCTCCCAAGCAACGAGAACCAGAGATAACAGCGTCAGCGACGCCTTCATTGCACCCCTTGCATCCCGTGGTCCATGACTGAGTCTGACAGAGCAGAGCTTCAGCGGCTGGCTCAACTGGTTGAGGTCAACAGAGAAAGGCTCCAGGCACTAGAACAGCAGATTCGGAATCTCGAGGGAATAAAAATCGAACAGGAGCACGCGATAGAAGCACTCGAATCCATCTCCGAGGCTGGGACTAAGGGTGCGATGGTCCCCCTCGGTGCCGGCGTCCAAATTGTCGCCGACATCCCAGCAGGAGCAGGAGCGGTAGTCGACATTGGAAGTAGAGTCCAAGCCGAGAAGACGAGACCGGAGGCAACCGAGATGCTCAGAAAGAGGAACGAGGAGCTGAACGGAATAATCGGCCAAGTTAAGAAGGAACACGAAGAACTCGAAAACCACCTGGTCGCTCTAGCAAACAGGTTCAACGAAATAGCCAATGGGATACAGGCCCCCGAGGGTGAAATCCATCATGAGACCAAGCAGAGCAAGGCAAGTCAGCCAAAGAGCAGGCCGAGGAGAAAGAGAGGCACGGAATTAACCCTGGACGATTGAGGACTTTCTATGGGACTCTTCGATCGCTTCCGCAAGAAGGTCAAGGACGCCGATGACGATACGAGCATCGTGGCGGAAGCGGGCACCGAGGAGGCCGAGCAAGCAATTGCCGAGAGAGATGCAGCCATCAGGAGACTGAACCAAACAGAGAATTCAGAAGAGGGGTCACCGAAAACCGCAAGCGAGTGGGATGATTTCGACGATGAAATAGCAGACCCATTCTCCAGCCCGGCCAGTTCCAAGGATAGGAAACGAGCCGCTCGCATTCAGGCTTCTAGGAAATCCAAGAAACCCGCCGAGACCACGCGAAAAAGAAATCCAATGGATTCGACCACGGGGAGAAGGATGGTGAAGTCCGACTTGAAATTCGAAATCGACCTTTCCAACTACCATACTAGCATGGGAGGGATGGTAATTAGCGGTGGTCCGGTATTGGATGGGATTCTGGAGGAGTTGGAGGAAGAGCTCCTCTCGTCCGACATGGGTCATGATGCGGCTTCGGAACTGATCATCAACCTCCGCTCACATCTAATCGGTTCCAGAGTTAGCCGGAAGGTACCGCTAAGCGAAGTCGTGGAAAGAGCCCTAAGGGGGGCTCTCCTGTCCCTACTCAGAGCCGGCTATTGGGATTTCGACAGGACAATCGGGGATTTCGTAGCAGAGGCCACACCCGTTGTTATCATGATGGTCGGGGTCAATGGGACAGGCAAGACGACCACTTCTGCTAAGATTGCAAAGAGATTGGTAGACCAAGGATTAGAGGTGGTTCTTGCCGCAGCAGACACCTTCAGGGCTGGCGCAATAGATCAACTGGCAACTCACGCCGAACGATTGGGAATCAGGTGTATCAAGAGTCAGCGCGGAGGGGATTCCGCCGCAGTTGCTAGGGATGCCATAGAGAGCGCCAAGGCCAAGGGCGATGATGTGGTAATCATTGATACATCAGGTAGAATGCAGAACAAGTCAAACCTGATGGAGGAACTTCAGAAGGTGCATAGGATTACCAACCCACATCTAGTGATTTTCGTTGCAGACGCACTTGCTGGGAACGACGCAGTCACCCAGGCAATGGAGTTCCAGAGAAGGCTGTCATTCGATGGAGCGGCACTCTGCAAGCTCGATACCAGTGCAAGGGGGGGAGCAGCCCTGTCAATATCGCATGCAACCGGTCGACCAATCATACTTTCTGGAACCGGCCAGGGCTACGACGACCTAGAGCCGTTTGATCCAAACTGGCTTGTAGACCAGCTACTTTCGTGAGCCAACAACCACCTCCTTCTTGAGCCTCATCCCCTGTGGCAACACTAGATGACGTCTGAATCCAAGCCGACGACCCTCATCGTCCATGAGAACCGAATCACTGCAAGTAGGCTGAAGTCGATAATGAGTCAGAGGGGGTGGGATTCCCAGATTTGCGCTGATGGGGACAAGGCGGTCGACGAGTACGTCAGGATGAAGCCTGACATGGTATTCATGGGGCTGAACCTGCCAACTATGAATGGGCATGTCGCAGCCCTCGAGATTCGTGAGAGCGACCCTCAAGCTCGCATAGTTTTCGTAGTCAGCAAGTCCCGAGTGAACAAGGCAAACGACGCAGCCTACTCTGCAGGGGCCGTTTCTGTGTTGGTGACCCCCCTTACGAGAGCGGACATAGATCAGAAATGGGTCTTGATGAGGGGCCCGATTCCCGATGCACCAGGATTAGCCGACTTGGACGCTCTCTACCCCGATTTAGAGGAGGAGCCCAACAACCCCCCCATCCTCTCCCCCCTTCCCGGCCACCCGGGCCTAGAAGCACCCGAGGATAACGTAACCCCATCTTCTCCGATGATGCCCTTGCCAGATTCTCCTAAACCAAAAAGAAGGCAGACTCTCTTCCCATTACTGACTCTGCTGGTTGTTGCGTCGATTAGCGTCGGCACGGCATACTATCTTGGAATAATAGAACTCTAGACCCTATTGTCTTCCACGAACTCAGCCACTACTCCGCCAACCATGCTACTACCAGTCGGCGCATCTGTAATGATCTCGACAGACACCCCATCATCGTACAGCAGGCTCTCATCCAATCCAGATAGTCTTAGCCCGACCCTCCATCTCTTCAAACCCTCGAAAACGACGTACGAAGCTACCCCGAAAACCACCAGTGCCGAGCAGCCCCATTCTACCATGCCTGCGGCGGCCATTCTATCTCTCCAGCAAAGCTCCCCATGAGGACGAAGCGTATTCCCGTGCCGCTGCGGGCGGGTCATCCGACTTGTGAATCCCAGAGCCGACAATTATTGCATCAGAACCAGATAGAACAGCATCAACGGGGTGTCCATACCTCTGTCCCAGAACCCCTTCCTTAGCACTGAGATTTACACCCGGGGTCCAAATCATCTGCCCCTCCCCAACCTTTGAACGCAGTGACTTTAATTCCGCTCCAGAACTCCCATTTCCAATATATCCCAATACATGAGGGGAGGCCCGCCCAATCTCCAGAGTACTTTCCGTGTATGAATCGACCAACAGGTTCCCCGAACTGGACATTTGTGCTAGGAGAAGAACGCCCCCAATTCTTTCGACATCGTCCCAAGCCGCGGCAATACCGTCAACGACATCAGGCCCACTAACACTGTGGGACGTGACCAAGTCAGCCCAAGATCGAATGTCGAACAAACCCTCCATCTGGGTCTGTGCCACTCTTCCAATGTCTGCGAACTTCCTGTCTTCGAACAGTATCATTCCCCTGGAGCGAGCGGCCTCAACCAATCTGTTCCAATCGGTCATGTCGAAACCTTCGACCATATCGACATGCGTCTTCAGCGCACAAACATGGTCCCCCACATCCTCGATTAGATGTAACATTCCATCAACCGTCGGCAAGTCTGCGGCCAGGACAACCAAAGACTCCTTCTCGCATGCTATCCGCATGAACTCGTGTGATAGAGGGTGCGCGCAGTTGTCCCATCTGGCCCCCCAAGCATCCTCGGCTTTCATCCTGCAGCCCTATACTCGCCTCTTTGTCAAGTCTTCCCCTTTCTCAGAAATATGAAGCCCCGTCAGTTCCCGCCAGCACCATGCATCCAGCGGCGCTAGTTGGTCTGGGAGGGGCAATTGGGTCGATAGCACGTTGGGGGATTTCCGAGGCGATGCCCGTTGGATCAGGAACTGAGGTGCCTTGGGCCACAATAGCAGTGAACCTCCTAGGAGCACTCATCCTAGGAGCACTCATGTCCGCCTCACTGCAAACTGACACACTGCTATTCCTCGGAACAGGACTATTGGGGGGTTTTACCACCATGTCCACATTCGGATTTGAGACAGTTAAACTTCTCCAGAGCGATAGCAACACCGCAGCAGCAGTATACGTTTCTCTGAATCTCTTGGCACCGCTAGCCGCATGGCTCGGGTGGCAATTGAGTGAGGCCTTTCTGACTTAGGGTGAAAATATGCCTTCTGAAACGCAAATCAGACTCTTTGAAGTCACAACCAAGGATCTAGATGGATTGCCCGACTCACGTGGCGAGAGCGTTCGTTCGATGCTCAAAGCAGATCACGGGATTGAGATCGATTCAGTTCGAGTGATATTGGGATACCAAGTCAAGTCCGATATTTCCGACTCCGATGCAGAGGACCTAATCTATGACCTGTTTGCCGACCCTGTAATTGAGATCGGATCAAAGGACTCGAGGATGTTGGATGGCTTCTCAACCCACCCAGAGGTAGCAATACAAGTGGGATTCAAGCCAGGAGTTACTGACAACTCAGGGCAGGCCGGACTAGATGGACTGAAAACCCTGTTTCCAAAACAATCTTCAGCTAAAGTGGCCACATTCACGACCTATGCTTTCTGGGGGGTCCCAGAGGGAGTCTCTCCATCCGAACTGGCAGCCACTCTACACAATCCGATGATTGAGAGGGCCGCAGTGACGGGTAGTGATGGCTGTGGTGTCGGCGATTGGCCCCTCCTTGAGTTTCCCGAGATCTCTCCTGCAATCTTCCAAGAGCCAGCAACCATTGATTTGGAGGTCAGTGACGATGAGCTAATCGAAATCAGTGAGAAGGGACTATTGGCACTCAATCTAGAGGAGATGAGGGCGATACAAGCACACTATCGCGACCCCCTCGTCAGATCCGTCAGGAAGGAGATGAACCTTCCCTCGGTTCGACCGACAGATGCAGAGCTAGAATGCCTCGCACAGACATGGTCAGAACACTGCTCGCACAAGATTTTTGCAGCTAGAATTAGGCATACTGACAAGGTGACTGGTGAGGATTCGACAATCGACTCACTGTTCAAGACCCACATTATGCAACCCACACTCGACATACAGTCAGATGTAGATTGGCTGCTCAGCATCTTTCATGACAATTCAGGAGTCATCTCATGGAATGATGAGTGGAGTGTCTGCATCAAGGCGGAGACTCACAACAGCCCAAGCGCACTAGATCCCTATGGAGGGGCCATCACCGGAATAGTGGGGGTGAATCGAGACATCCTCGGCACTGGACTAGGAGCTAGACCGATAGCCAACACCGATGTATTCTGTTTCGGTCCACCAGACTATTCAGGGGGCATCCCTCCAGGGCTATTCCACCCCTCGAGAGTTTTCAGAGGTGTGCATTCTGGGGTCAGATCTGGCGGTAACGAGTCCGGAATTCCGACTGTAAACGGGGCAATAGTATTCGATGAACGGTATATTGGCAAGCCATTGGTCTTCTGCGGCACCGTTGGAATCATGCCACGTTTTCTTGCGGATGGCAGGGAGAGCCATGTGAAGACCCCTCAGCCTGGTGATGTTGTCTACATGGTTGGGGGGCGCGTCGGAAGTGACGGGATTCACGGCGCTACCTTCTCCAGTCTGGAGTTGACTGAGGAGAGCCCGAGCTCCGCAGTCCAGATAGGCGACCCAATCACCCAGAAGAAGATGCTCGACATGATTCTCGAGGCGAGGGATGCGGGGCTAATCCAAGTCATCACGGACAATGGGGCTGGCGGGTTATCCAGCAGTGTGGGTGAGATGGCAGAACTCACTGGCGGTGCGGAACTAGATCTCGGAATGGTCCCTCTGAAACAAGCGGGACTGTCCTCTTGGGAGATACTTGTCTCCGAGTCTCAAGAGAGGATGACTGTGGGTGTCAGACCAGAAGATTGCTCCGACTTCGAGGAACTAGCCGCTCTGCATGAGGTGGAAGCTACCGCCGTGGGCCTGTTCACCGAATCCGGAGCCTTCGTTGTCCGTCACGGGGCGACTCCGGTCGCCAACCTACCCATCCAATTCCTTTTCGATGGCTGCCCACAGCTCCAACTCGAATCAGAGTGGCAACCTCCCATCCATTTACCAGTAGAGACGCCAGACCTAGACGATGTGGGCATGGGAGCAATTCTTGGTAGATTGTTAGCCAGACCAAACGTCGCTAGCAAGGAATGGTGGGTCCGGTCTTACGATCACGAGGTCATTGCCCAGAGCGTGATTAAGCCATTCGTTGGGGTAAACCACGATTCTCCAGGGGATGCTGCGGTAATCGCCCCATTGCAGGGTGGAACGCAGGGGCTGGTCGTTTCGAACGGCATTTCTCCAAGATACTCTGATATCGACGCTTATGCCATGGCCGCCGCCTCTGTGGACGAGGCACTGCGCAACGCGGTCTGCGTTGGGGTGGACTTGGACCTGATTTCGGGGTTGGATAACTTCTGCTGGCCGGATCCAATCGAATCCTCCAAGACCCCAGACGGGAGGTACAAACTCGCTCAGCTTGTGAGGGCCAATCGTGCTCTGGATGACGTCTGCAGGGCATATCGCCTCCCATGCATCAGTGGAAAGGACTCCATGAAGAACGATGCGTTGTTGGGGGGTGAGAAGATCAGTGTTCCACCCACTCTCCTGTTCAGCCTCCTCGGCAACCACCCTGACGTCCGCAAGGCAGTCTCTTCCGACTTCAAGAGGCCAGGTGACGCCATCTTCCTAGTAGGTCAGACGCATCAGGAGCTCGGCGCCAGCGAGCTCTCGTACATGCTCCGAGACCAGGGCGTCGGGGGGATTGGAGGAACCGTTCCCGAAATCGATCCGGAGAGGAACATAACAGCCTACAGAGCTCTGACTGCCGCGATGAGGGACGAACTAGTGGCAAGCGCTCACGACTGCAGCGACGGTGGGCTGGCCGTGGCCCTGGCGGAGTGCTGCTTCGGCTCAGACTCCGGAGCAACGGTGGACATAGCTCCGCTATGGTCGGACTGCGAACACCTAGACACATGGGGGGCCTTGTTCGGCGAGAGTCTTGGAAGGATTCTGGTGAGTACCAGTCCGGATGACAGGGATGCCTTCGAGACTTCCATGGAAGGGGTTAGCTGCCATCACATCGGAGACGTATCGGAGGGTGATAGAATCTCATTCTGGAGAGATGACCAGGTCGTATTGGTTGCATCCATGTCGGAATTGAGGGACTTGTGGAAGAGCACTTTGCATGGGGGCGGGGAATGATGGAGCCAAAGGTCGCCGTGCTTTCCGGGTTCGGGATCAACTGCGAGACAGAGACCATGGCCGTATTCGAAATGGCAGGGGCCTCCGCCGACAGGGTCCATGTCAACAGACTAGTATCCGAGGAGGCCAAACTGTCCAACTACCAGATCATGGCTATCCCGGGAGGATTCTCCTTCGGAGACCACCTAGGAAGCGGCAGGCTGCTGGGAAACCGCCTCAGATTTGGACTCAGGGAACAAGTCAGGGAGTTCGTGACCTCAGGGAAACCGATCATCGGCATCTGTAATGGGTTCCAGGTTCTCGTGAAGATGGGTCTACTCCCGGGGGATGACGAAGTCAGCTTGACTCAGACGGCATCACTCGCACTCAACGATAGCGGCCATTACGAGAACAGATGGACGACACTCGAGTTCGATCCAGGCAGCCCATGCATCTGGACAGATGGACTTGAGCGAATCCGAGCCCCTGTCCGTCACGGAGAGGGCAAATTCGTTACAGATAATCCCACTTTTATGGATAAGTGGGCCGAATCAGGTCAGTTGGTCGCACGATACGTGGACCCCTCCTCCTCCTATCCAAGTGCGGCAGACGAACCACTCCCGTACCCGATATCTCCGAATCAGAGTTGGAGGAACGTTGCAGGGGTTTGTGATCCCTCCGGACTCGTCTTCGGTTTGATGCCGCATCCAGAGGCAAACCACTCAACATGGCTAGGTGCGACTTGGACTAGAGAGGACCCAGTTCACGGTGAGGGAGAAGGCATGGGAATTTTCCACAATGCAGTTAGGCACGTTCTCCAAATCTAACCCAGCATCTCGAATCCCCTCTTGAAGGCTGCCAGAACCAGAACTAGCACTAGCAACCCCCTGATCCCACTTTGGGATGACACCCGTGACCCATATCTTGAACCAATAAATCCCCCTACCAGTACTACAGATGAGAATGGAATTAGGAGTTCTATATCCAAGTCAATCCTACCAGCAAGACCCGCTCCAGTCAAACCGGCAAGGGAGTTTAACCAGACGAAAAGGGAGGTGGTTGCAGCAGCCTCTTTCGCTGTAGCCCACCTTCCAAGCATGAGAGCCGGGAGAAGAAAAATCCCACCTCCCAAACCTATCACCCCACTGGCCAAGCCTATACCTCCACCAACAACCGCGGCTTTGGTAGCACTGGGTCGAACCGCCTCGCTTACTCCCGCATCACCGGACACCAACCGCCACGCCGCAATAATCAATGCAATAGAGAGTAGGAAATCGTAAACGTCCCCCTCAATTAGCATGAAACCTCCAAGGGTAGCCATGGGCACGCTTGCGGAGATGAACGGGATGGATAGATCCCCGACATGATGCCCAGATTTGTGGTAGTGCCAGAAGGAGATACCCGCGACAATAATATTCAGCGACCATGCATATTGCTTGAGCCATATCGCTTCCGACGCGGCAAAGGTAGTCATCGAAAGCACAGCTAGGTACCCGGAAGCACCTCCCAGACCAACCGAAGAGTAGAGGGCTGCCACTGCGAATAGGGCAAATAGCACCAGGATCAACTCAGCGGAAACCACGAGGACCGCTTTGGGAAGGACACTTCAACTCCACCGTTTCTCGGGACTCATGGAGAAGGGAGTCTCTCTTGAGCGGGCTTTGGATATTGCGACCCAGTTCCTAATGGAGAGAAAACAAGAGACCTTGCCCTTGGATACCGCGACGGGGAGGATACTTTTCGCTGACCTTAGATCCCTTGTGGATGACCCACGTTTCGACAACTCTGCAATGGATGGATGGGCCGTTAGGGAGGCTGACTGCCAAGAATTAGGGACGGTATTGAGGATAGTTGGAACCAGTCAGGCCGGCTCCACGGAAGTACCACTAGTGGGAGAGGGAGAGGCCTGCAGCATCATGACGGGAGCCCCAATTCCAGAGGGTGCTGATGCGATTGTGATGGTGGAGGACTCAACGAACCATGATGACTCAGTCACAATCAACGGACCAGCCAGGCCAGGCTTCATTCGCAAGAGAGGAGAGAATCTCGTTGAGGGAAAACGTCCTCTGAAATCCGGAAATTTCCTCACCCCATCGGCGATATCCCTTGCAGCAACAATGGGTCACGCTAGAGTGTCTGTGGTGAGACAACCTTCGATAGCAGTGATAGGAGTAGGAGACGAGCTGACCCCTCCTGGGGAACCCCTTTCGGAGAATTCAATATACGAATCCAATACCTTTGGGATTTCCTCTCTTGTGAAGAAGATGGGTGGAGTCCCACGGAGATCGGAACTGATTCGAGACAGCATTGACGATCTGAGGGAGGCCCTTGACGGGGCAGCTGAATCTTGTGATGCCATAATCACCAGCGGAGGAGTCAGTATGGGCAAGTGGGACATTGTCCGACAGATAATGGAGGAAGAAGGAGATGTCAGATTCTGGAGAATTATGATGAGGCCCGGAGGACCGCCCATCTTCGGTTCTTGGAAGGGAATTCCGATCTTCGGACTCCCCGGAAATCCAGTAAGCAGTCACGTGGTCTTCACGGTCTTGGTAGCACCTTGGATGTCCAAGAGCATGGGGTCAGACGAAGCCTACGGCCCCAGACTGGCAAACAGAGTACGGGTCACGATGCAGGAACCACTCAAGGGAGCCCCTGGAAAATTGTGCATGAGGAGGATCTCAATCAGACAAGAGGGGGACACTTTGGTCGCCTCCACGAGTACTCATCAGGGAAGCGGGAATATTCACAGCATGGTTGCGCACAACGGCCTTTCACTACTCCCTCCTGATACGAATTGCGAAAAGGGCGGCACTATCGATGCCCTATGGCTATGCTGAGCCATTAACCCTAAGAGCGCCCGATTCGGATTACCCCCCATGTTCGCAGAGTGCGTAGTTTGCAGAGGCACGAAGGGCATGTGCCGGATTTCTCCATGTCCGCTCCTGACTGAGGTCAAGCGCAGACTCCCCGATAACGAGGTCACTGCTCTGGCCGGTTTGTCAGGCCCCAGTCCCCCTTCTCTTTTTGTAGGGAGGTTCGCCTATCCAAATGTCAGAGTCGGACCGAGTGTGTCTTGGATGCAAGGGTCAGATTGTCAAATGCCATCCAGCGGCGACCCAGCCGATCTCTTCGGGGACCCGCTGGAGGAAGTGGCAGCTAGACACGCTAACCTTGTTACAGGGGGTAGAAAAATGGCAACAACTAGCCCGAGAGAACCTGATGAGGTCCTCGAGGCCACCCAGACAATAGCAATGTCCTCCGGAGCAGTGGATGTCGAGCTTCACTTCCATCGCTCGGTTCCGATAGGCGGCCCACCAACCTTCAACACGATGAGCACCCCTCTCGGTCCATCGGGCGATTTGGTCAGTGCCAATGTTATCAGCCATGCCAGCATTCCCAGGAAGGTTGACTCAGTCGCAAACGAGACCGATCTCCTTGCAAACGAAGCGATGGGAGAACTAACATCCTCTGGAATTGGAGAGGCGCACATCTCTAGAATACTCTCTTCTGGCCTCCTTGGAGGGAAGGACAATAGGAAATTGGTCCCAACCAGATGGGGGATCACTGCAACCGATGACACACTCTCAAGACAGTGCTGGGCAAGGGTCAGGGATCTGCCATCACTAGACAAGTTCATGGTTTTCGAGGCTAGCTATCTGGACAACAAATTCCACATCATCCTCTCCCCGGGGTTATGGGCGTTCCAGATGCTAGAAGCATGGTGCCAGGGCTCGGTCTGGGGGTCGACGGGAAATGTCCTTGATGATTGGGAGGAGATGGAGCCGAGATCCAAATACGCAAAATCGGTCACAGGTGCCTACTATGCTGCCCGCCTAGCGGTACTAGAGCACATGGAGGCCATCGGAAGATCAGGGGCCTGCATGATCTGGCGAGATATCGGACCCGGGTACTGGGCGCCGGTTGGAGTATGGCTAATCAGAGAGACTGTTAGAGAAGCGATGAAGCGCAAGCCAACTGTTTTCGACACATTGTCAGAAGCCATCTCATATGTCTCTCCAAGGGTTTCGTCCCCAGAGGCGGCGAGACGATCATGGTTCGCAAACAGAGGGAGGCAAACCACACTCGACGTCTTCTGAGAAGATTGCTCGGGCATGGATTGAAAGGAGTGCGCCATGACTCCTTACTCTGGCCGAGGTGATGCGATGTCTGACAGGAAGAAGAACGGATTCTCCAAGCATGGTTGGATAGAGGTAAAGGGCGCCCGGACTCACAATCTCAAGGACATTGACGTCAGCATTCCAAGGGGGATGTTCGTTGTGATTTCTGGCGTCTCCGGCTCTGGCAAGTCAAGCCTGGCATTTGATACCCTCTACGCAGAGGGTCAGAGACGATACGTGGAGAGCCTCAGCTCCTACGCGAGGCAGTTCCTGGGGCAGATGAAGAAGCCGGATTGTGATTCGATAGAAGGCCTATCACCAGCCATCAGCATAGATCAGAAGCAGGGAAGTCACAACCCGAGGTCCACGGTCGCCACAGTAACCGAGATGATGGATTACATGAGACTCCTTTGGGCGCGAGTCGGCCTCCCTCACTGCCCCGAATGCGATCGTGAGGTGAGCAGGAGAACCGTGCAGGAGATAGTAGATGATGTCCTTTGGCGATTTGAGGGCCATGGGATAGCAATCTGGAGCCCTGCAATTAGGAACAGGAAGGGAACACACGCCGATCTGTTCACCGCCCTGGTCGATCAGGGATACTTGGCTGGCAAGGTTAACGGAAGAGAAGCCAGTTTCGAAGACCCCCCTAGACTGGAGAAGAACCTGAGGCACGATATCGATGTACGAATCGATAGGATGCTCTTGACCCCACCCAACAGGCAGAGACTCACCGAAGCAGTAGAGTCTGGTTTGAGGTTGGGGGCAGGGTCCGTTGCGGTGGAGAGCCTCAGTTCACCCAAGCCAGGAGAAGACAACTCGGAAGAGCAGCGATTCAGAACAGAGGAGGGAGAGGTAATCGCCTACTCGGAGGAGTTCGCCTGCCCAACCCACGGGGCATTCCTCCCTGAAATGAGCCCCAGGGTCTTCTCGTTCAACAACCCCTTGGGCGCATGTCCGACTTGCCAGGGTCTGGGTGTGGAGAGGTCATTTTCCCATGACCTCGTCATCGACAGAACAGCAACTGTGGGAGAGGGCTGCATCAGGCCATTCCGGCGTTCCATGATGTCAGGATGGTATCGCAGCCAGATGACTCAGACATGCGAGCACTTTGGAATCCCAACTGACATCTCCTTCGGAGAATTAGACGACGATAGCAGAGACATCATGCTCAATGGGTCCGGTGGCGAAGCGATCAACTTCGAATTCAACTCCGAGAAGGGTTCGTCCTACACCATGTCCAGGCCTTGGGAAGGTGTGTTCTCACGACTCGCCCGGACATACAAGGACACAAGCTCGGAACGCACTAGATCCCGCCTCACGTCCTTCATGACAGATGAGCCATGCACAAACTGCCTCGGAGACAAGCTTAATGATGCCGTCTGCAAGGTTACAGTAGGGGGGATAAACCTACCAGGAATCTCCAAGTGCAGCGTTCTAGAAGCCTTAGCAGTAGTCCAGAATTGGAGACTAGGCGGCCTGGATGACACATGGGGGAAGTTAGACCGGGAACCACCATCCAGCGTGACAGTAAGTGCAACGGAGAAGTTGGATGAACGAACCATGTACATCGGCAAGGAGATCATCAAGGAGATCGAATCCAGACTCCGTTTCCTAGCACTGGTAGGCCTGGACTATCTGACATTGGATAGGAGGGCGAACACACTGTCCGGTGGGGAGAGCCAGAGAATTCGGTTGGCAACCCAGATAGGAACCAGGCTCACGGGAGTGATGTATGTCCTCGACGAACCCAGTATCGGGCTTCACCCTCGAGATAACGACAGGCTCCTCGAGACCCTGAGGGAGCTTACAGATCTTGGCAATACGTTACTAGTCGTAGAACACGATGAGGCTACCATGAAGCAGGCCGATTGGCTGGTCGACTTGGGTCCTGGAGCTGGGAAGGATGGAGGAAGATTGATCGTCAACGGGACATACGAAGAACTCCTAGCCAACGAGGAGAGCATAACTGCAGCATACCTATCTGGTAGGGAGAGCATTCCAATTCCCGATGACAGAGTCGAACCGGACAAGGACAGATGGGTCACAATTTCGGGGGCCAGGCAGAACAACCTCCAGGACATCGAAGTAAGAATACCACTGGGTTGCATGGTAGCGGTAACCGGCGTGTCGGGCTCTGGAAAGTCGTCCTTGGTCACAGAGACTCTCGCTCCTGCGCTCTTGAGGGAACTGCATGGATCAGAATCCACCCCCGGGGCGGTAGATTCCATTTCGGGGCTGGAAATGGTGGACAAGGCCATCGTGATTAACCAGTCTCCCATAGGTCGAACACCGAGATCAAACCCTGCGACGTACACAGGGGCGTTTGGGCCGATCAGAGATCTCTTCACTCAAACCAAGATGGCCAAGGAGAGAGGATACCAGCCCGGTCAGTTCTCATTCAACGTGAGGGGGGGGAGATGCGAGGCGTGCAGTGGAGCCGGATCGACAAAGCTGGAGATGAACTTCCTCCCAGACGTATGGGTGACTTGCGATGTCTGCAAGGGCAAGAGGTACACGAGGGAGACCCTAGAGGTCAAGTGGAGGGGCAAGACAATTCACGACATCCTGGAGATGAGCGTCGATGAGGCTTGCGAGTTCTTCGAGAACCAGCCCAGGATCCACAAAATCGTGGAGACTATTCGTGACGTCGGTCTGGGATACATTCGCCTTGGACAACCTGCGACGACGCTCTCGGGCGGCGAGGCCCAGAGGGTCAAGCTCTCCACCGAACTCCATAAGACCCCCAGAAAGCACACCTTCTACATCCTCGACGAACCGACTACTGGCCTCGCCCTGTCAGATATCCACCAACTCATAGATGTCCTTCTCAGGTTACGTCGCAATGGACACACGGTAATCGTCATCGAGCATCACCTAGACGTCATCAAGTGCGCAGATTGGATAATCGATCTAGGACCGGAGGGAGGCGAACTCGGAGGGGGTGTCGTAGCAATAGGCACACCCGACGAAGTAGCCAGGGAGCCCGGCAGCTACACCGGACAGCACCTGATAGGAATGTTCTGATCGATTCCGGGCCAACCCTTGAGAAGGACCCCTCTTATCGGATTCCATGTACAGGTCACGAAACCCAGCACTCAACGACTCTACTTTCGAGAAATCTGCATACAAAGGCGACTCATGGTGGGAAGACTACGAGTCGAACATGATGACGATTGAGGGAGTCTCAGAGAAGACTGGAATCCTCCTCCTCATTACCGCGACCACTGCACTGGCAACTGCGTTCTCCATGCCTGAGTCCACCCCCTTGACCTTCTTGGGCGCATTGGGCGGCTTCATCACAGCAATGGTGGTCATCTTCTCTGGTTCGATGAATCCGATCCTAATCTGCACGTATGCAGCATTTGAGGGTCTGCTAATAGGAGGGTTCACTTGGTATGTAGAAGTCGGGCTCGATCTGCCCGGAATCGGCCTAGTCGCAGCCATCCTGACGTTCATGATCCTAGGGGGCATGCTTGCGATTTACCGAGCGGGACTGATTAGTTGGGACCGGAATCTGGCAATTGCGGTAGGATCCGCTCTTTTCGCAATCATCATGATCTACATCGCCTCGTTAGTTGGGGCAGTAACCGGCTTGTTCAATGTCCCATACATCCACGGTGCAGGACCAGTGGGCATCGGCTTCTCGTTGTTCGTCATTGGAATTGGGGCACTATGCCTAGTCGCAGACTTCGACTTCATCGAGAGGGGAGTCCAGAGGGGGGCTCCGAAGCAGATGGAATGGAGAGCAGCCTTCGGGCTGATGGTCACGCTGATTTGGCTCTACTTAGAAGTCCTGGAGTTGCTGGCAAAGATCGCCATCGTAACGAGGCGCTAGAAGATGCAACCCGATGTCATTCTAGCTCTCGCTGCGGCAGGGGTCGCACTCGGACTCTTTGAGGGAATTCGCCCCGGTCCACTGCTCACCATGGTGATTCGCGAGACGCTCACGGGGGGGTGGACAGCTGGCGCCCGAGCGGCTTCCGCACCGATTGTCACGGACGGCCCCCTCATCATCGTCAGCGTATTCCTATCGGGTTGGGTCGCACAACAACCTCCGATCCTTTTTCTGATTTCACTACTAGGAGCTGGATTCTTGATTTGGTTTGGAATAGACTGCTTCAGAATCGAGCCTCCCAATCCGGATATAGCGCAGGAGGAGGTCACGGGTTCTTTCAGGAGAGGGGTGATGACCAACCTGCTAAACCCAAACGTCTACGTCTTCTGGTTCCTCATCGGAGGGCCGCTGATGGCCGCGGCTGCAGACGAGGAACCACTCGCACCAGTAGCCTACGCCCTCTCATTCCTCATATCCATCATCATCGTGAAGGTCACCATCGCATACTTCTTCGATCGCACAAGAGGAAGCCTCTCGCCTCGGGGTTATCGTTTCGCTCTAGGGGTATGTGGCATCGGGATGTTCGCATTCGCAACAGGATTCGCTTACCAGGCATACGGACTAGTACCAGAGATTTTCTGAACGCGACTCACAGGGTGCTTGGACCGCCAATCGGCATCTCCTGCACCGTGACACCATCTCGTAGGGAAGGCCCCACTGCGATCGTCCCGTATATCCCCTGGTCGACTATGTTGTGAGAGAGACCGAACCACGGGCGTCCATGTGCATCGACTAGGATGTCGATGAAGTCACCGAACCCCCCGCATCTGTTGAACCCACAATCTGCTGTGGTGTCCAAGGGATCGCCTACCTGGTTCACTTGGACGGTGGTAATCAGGGGGTTGGGGCTGAACGCATCGGTAATCATGCCGATGTATCCGTTCCAATTGTCCCCTCCGGAATCGCCAATATACGCGAATGCAACCATCCCTGCATCTCCCGCGGCGATGGCAGGGAAACCCGTCCCATTCAACCCTGTAGGCGGCGCAATCATCAGCGGGGCGCTCCATCTGCCCCCTTCGTCCGTGGAATAGCTGTAGTATGGCATGTTGTCCGAACCCATCCACATGGCGTGGACGTTGTCATCCTCGTCAGGATACACCTGCGCCTCCTCGAAGTTCCAAGTCTGGGCAGTCCCGGTTGTTTCGGTCGGAAGGGGGTGCTCGGACCACGTTAGCCCTCCGTTGGTGCTCCTGAAAATCGAGTACCCCTCTCCACTGCAACCGGGATTTCCACGGTAGAAGTTCCCGTTGTTGGAACCAACCATGTGACCAGTCAAACCTCCGCTGTTGCAGTCTGTCGGTGCACCGGGAACCTCCGGGCCCCAAGTAGCACCACCGTCGTTGCTGGTCGAGCAAACGGGGTAGGGATAGTTTCCGTTGACGCAGAACACCCACGTAGTTTCGTGGAAAAGCGCATTGTAAGGGGAAGACGCGATCGTCTGGTGATCCTGAACCGACCATCCTGTAGCGGGGGTTGGCCCGATCCACGTACCTCCTTCATTGTCTGACCATTCAACCGTCATCCCAAGGAGGGCATGCATGTCGAATTTCATGATGCGATCAGTCCAGGGATCGACGTATACGTAGGGGTCATTGCTATTGGCCACAGGCAAAAAGGCACTATACACGTCTTGACACGAGTATTCGGAAACGTTTGTCATCCCAATCAGGCCACTGCACTGCACAATCGCCGTCGACCCAGCGACCCCATTCCCCCAGCTGCTCATGTACAGGTTATCCTGCGAGGTGATTCCAATAGTCGGCTCAAAGGTCGAGAAACCTATGCCATAGTACGTCCCAATTGCACAGACTGGAGCATTCCCATCAGATAGATTACCGACTTCTGGAGATAGTGTTGCATCGGTCGCGTTCGCGAAGTGGTACCAAGTGGTATTGCTGATGGTGCCGCCTTGTTCATCGCAGAGAATATCGAATAGTCCAACTTCTTCTACGACCTCATTTTCTTTGCCGAAGCATCCGCCAACAGAAGCCAGAATCATGATGGAGACAATACTCAGGGCGACGACTCTCACGACACAACGGCCTAGCCATCCATACATCAGTTAAACGGATTGAGGCTTCACAAGCAAAATTACCCGAAGAACGCCCCCAACTCAATTAACCTAGAAGAAGAGTTGAGTTTCCACCAGAAGGGAGTGGCTCTAGATACGCCAATTCCCCGTACAGGGAAGGACCCTCCATCAGAGTCCCAATGATAGCCTCGTCGAATCCGGCTGCGTTGTGAGCCAATGCAATCCATGGTCTACCCTCGTCATCTATCTCAACGTCAATGAAGTCACCGAAACCTCCACACCTGACGTCCCCGCAGTCTGGGGTCGTGTCCAACGGGTCATCCGGACTGTTTACCGCTACGCTAGTGATCAGTGGCCTTTCAGCGAACGAATCCGTCATGATTGCCATGTACCCCGACCATCCGCCAGTGCCGTTCTCTTCGTCATAGTCTTCAGACTCTCCGATGTAGCCTACCACGACTCTCCCCGCAGCGCCAGCGAAAATTGTGGGAAATCCAGTCTCTACCACTCCGGGTGCTGTGACCATCATCGGGGAACTCCAAGAATCCCCCTGGTCTTGGGAGTTTGCGTACCACGTCTTCAGGTCATCACCAATCCAAGCTGCGTGTACGTTTCCACCATCATCCACTGCAGTGGCTACCTCGTGGGCATGCCATCCGTCTTGCATCCCCACTTCAGTTGTTATCGTGTGTTCTGTCCAACTGTAACCCCCATCAAGAGAACGATACACTGCAGGACCCTCGCAGGAGGGGTTGCCCCTGTATATCGACCCATCTAAGCCACCTGCCAGATGACCATGAAGCCCCGAGCATTGGGGAAAACTCTCCACTGGGAAACCGATTCTCTGTACGTCCCATGACAATCCCCCGTTCAGGGATCTCGAGCACTGGGCACCGGCAGCTGGGGATCCGGTGTTGATGCAGTAGACGTAGATCACGGGGTGGAAAGCTGTGACACCAGGAGGAGGCGGCATTGAGGCAATGCTCTGGTGATCCTGGGTGACGTAGTACCCCTCGACTGGATAGGGGATGCTCCAGGAATCTCCGTCATTGTCCGAGTACTCGACGAACATGGAGGCGAGAACGTGCATGTCGAATTTGACGATCCTATCGGTAAACTTGTCCACATAGATGTAGGGGTCATTAGAGTTCGGGGTTTGCCCCGAGTCGTCGTCAATCTGCCCGAAGGGCCCGACGTCCTCCCATGTCTGGCCCTTGTCCATTGATCTGATTATATGCGTCCCATCGCCGAGGCCATTCCAGTTGGTGAAGAAAATAGCCCCTGAGGACGTAATCCCGAGAGTCGGCTCGAACGTGTCGAAACCAGTCCCGTAGTAGGTCGCGTTAGAGAAGAACGGCGTGCTATTCCCTGAGAAGTTGGTGGAAATGTTCGATGCCGAAATCGCTTCGTGATCAGTCGCATCTACTGCCCATCTCTCAGAGGGAGTCCCAGGGTAGTGGAACCAGGTTGTGATGGGCATCTCTCTACCAAATTCGAATGCCCCACTGACATGCTCCTCCACTGGGTCATCTTCCCACCAAGTGCAGCCAGTTGTGGCAGAACAGATAACTAGGAAGCAGAGGAGTTGCGCTACCTTGCTCACGACATCACGCCAACCATTCGTTTTTTAGAATCGGAGGAACGGTATCAAGCAACGATTGCTCTGGCCCAGTCCATTCCATCCCCAGGTCCCTCTCAGCAGGAGTAGCATCCCAGAAGAGCCTCTTCCCTAGGTGAGTCCTTGCCCAAGATAGACTAATCTTGGGATGGATGATGGATACCAATAACGAGAGGGAGTATGGCAATTGCCTTGTGGGAATCCTCAAACCGGGATTCGCCTTCTTCAGGGATTTGGCAATGTCCCTGAACCACATCTGCCCGGAAACCACTAGGTATCTGCCCGCATTGTCCCCCTTGGTCAGTGCCCTCACGTGTGCTTCAGCGACGTCCCTCACGTCAACGATGCTGATATGCATCGGTACCACAGCCGGGATCTCTCTTTTCAACAGGGTCATCACGAACGAAGGACTCCCATCGAGGTGCCTCCTGGAGAGAGGCGGGCCGAGGACAACGCAGGGATTGATTGTGACCATCCTCGGCCCTGATTCATCCTTCTTCCCATGCCATTCTCTGACGATCCTCTCGGAGCTGAACTTTGCCAATCCGTACGGATTGTTTCCTATCGTGGCATCATCGGCCCATGTTTCGGTGGTTAGAATTTGACCGTCCTCCCACTTCTGTGGTCTGATTGCTGCAGTTGATGATGTGTGAACCAGTTGTTTCACCGTTCCCGACGCGTCTATCGCATCTAGGACGTTCTTTGTTCCAATGACACTAGGATCGACAATCTTCTCCTGTGGCCTCTTGGACTTCAGAATCACCACGGCTGCAGTATGAATCACCGACTTGCATCCCGAAACGGCCCTATTTACTGAATCCTCGTCGAGAAGGTCCATCTCGACGATTTCCAGATTCCCACCCTCGGAGGTTTCCATGGAAATAAGATGGTCCACCCTCTCCGGGTCGGAAGCGTCCCGCACCGTCGCTCGGACTTCTCTACCCTTGGAGAGGAGGTTGGCTACGATGTGGCTGCCGATGTACCCACTAGCACCGGTAACTAACACCAATCCGAGGTCGTCACTGGGCTCTCCCATGTTACTGGTTGATTGACGCGTCGTCTTTGTTTTTCCGGGGCGAGGCGAAACTGGGAGACCACCAATTTACACGTCCCATGAGCCTCATTGCCGAAGGCACGACAATGGCTCTCACGATGGTAGCGTCTACGAAAACTGCTACAGCTAGGGCAAATCCGATTGATTTGATTATCATCACATCTGCGAATATGAACCCGGAGAAGACCGCGATCATGATTGCAGCGGCCCCGGTGATTAACCTCCCGGAAGCCTGAAGTCCCTCGGAAACAGCACGGGTATTGTCTTCGGTCTCTAACCAGGACTCGTGAATCCTAGAGAGCATCAGTACCTCGTAGTCCATGGAGAGGCCGAATGCGATTCCGAACACCAGCGGGGGGACCATTAGATCCAATGGTTGTGGGGTGAAGTTCAACGGTCCAGCCAAGAGTCCATCTTGGAATACGACCACTATTAGTCCGAAGGAAGCCGAGATTGAGAGTATATTCATGAAAACAGCCTTTATTGGAACCACCACAGAGTGAACTTGGAACCACACAAGCACCATGGTAACTAGTATTACGAACGCTAGGGCGACAGGAATCCTCTCCTTGAGGTGGTCTTTCATGTCAACCTCGTATGAAGTCCAACTTCCGACAAGAACTTCATTTTCACTGGAAGAGGTGAAAACCCTCACGTCTCTGATGAGCTGTTCGGCTTCGTCGCTACCACTAGGATATTCTATTGGAATGTTGACCATCACAACCGAATCCGACACCGTAGTCAACCACTCGAGTTGATACTCTTGAGGCCATTGGCTAATTTCTGAGTCGAAGAGGGAGGGATTGCAAAGTGGGTGTTCGACACTGATTACGCCTTCCACACTTGCCACGCTGTTGCAAACTTCTGAAATCTCCAAGGAAAGCGATTTTGAGAATGGTTCTTGCCCCTCTTCGAATACGATTACCAATGGGACGAAAGAGGCCGTGAAGGCAGGAAACTCTTCTTCCAGTATCTCGTAGGCCTGCCGTGACTCCAAATCAGGAGGCAGAGCGTCTAGGCCACCCGCTGTCAACTCCACGTGAAGAAATGGAACCCCCAGAAGCAGTAGTAAGCCCATGGAAGGAACAAACCATCTGATCGGGTTCTTCATGACCTTTGTAGAAAACTTCTCCCAGAACTCACTCTTGGCCTTGTCCTCACCGATACCGCCAATTCCGTGCCCAATAAAGGAGAGTAGCGCCGGAAGTAGGATTAGTGAGTAAATTAGTGCTCCAAGGACTGCTAAGAAGGCTCCCATTCCCATGGATGGCAAGTGTGTTTCTGTGAAGTAGAAAAGAGTGCATAGTCCCACTGCAACAGTGGCACCGGAGTACAGTATGGCTCGACCCGCAGTTGCCATCATCGTAGCCAATGAGTCCTCCACATCATGTCCCTTGTCGAGTTCCTCTCGGAACCTGCTAATCATGAACAGACTGTAATCAATCGATACAGCAATTCCAATCAATGAGATCATTGAGACGGAGTATTGTGTCATCGAAAACCACCGGGAAATGAAGAATGCAAGCCCATTTGCCATGGGGAACATGCACAATACAATCGCTAGGGGAAGCACGGCGGCAGTCTTTGTTCTGAAAACGAAGAAGAGGATTATCGCAGAGAGTGGCAAACCAATTATTTCGGCCCTAATCTGATCCTCCTCAAGCAAACGATCGAAGTCGGCATCAATAATCAGACTCCCAGAAACGAGAACTTCCATCT
>Ga0066851_10000278_pt1 | contig 25243 bp, 20 predicted proteins | sample ETNtaG_7_FD_65493 | JGI IMG/M metagenome (GOLD analysis project Ga0066851, IMG submission 65493) | Marine microbial and viral communities from oxygen minimum zone, Eastern Pacific Ocean - ETNP201406SV65 | ecosystem: Environmental > Aquatic > Marine > Oceanic | place: Pacific Ocean: Eastern... | reverse complement strand
AGCTATTTCGCAAGCCACCGGTAGGAAGATGGAAGACATAATCGCGGATCTTTTAGATGACGGGGTACTCAATTTCAGCGCTGGTGCTGACGCAAAGCCTCAGGGTGAGAATGAGCCTGAGATTAAGGAGAACACCGGCGATGATGATTTGACCCAACTACCTGGGATTGGCCCGGTTGGCATGCAGAGACTCAACTTCGTCGGCATTACAACCTTTGAGCAATTAGCACAGAAAAGCGATGAAGAAATTGCTGAGATCATCAAAGCTAGAAAGCTTGAGTCTTGGTCTTCCATGGCCCGAATGTTGGCCGAAAAGGAATAACTAGGCTCAGTTTTACCAACTTTTTCCGCATAGATAATATATTAGTCGCTAGGCTAGTGGGGTGATAACATGGTTGAATTAGACAACAACGTAAGAATGGTTATGCTAACCTTATTGGCCGTAATCTTGGTCTTCGAACTGCTAAATATCCCCGGCATGCTCGGTGGGGGCGACAAGCTGTTCCTGATGGATCTCATTGGGATTGGTGATTTGGACGCCTTTAGGCCTGACACCGGTCTGAGCGAACAGGACTATGCTGCCTTCGCTGGAATCGCTGCCCTTGGTGCCGGATATTTCATGACGGCTGAGGACGAATTAGATTGGGAAGCCCTCCTAAGTGATGACGACGAAGAAGAGTAATCTTCCTCTTTCTACCAATAGCGAATTCTAGATACCTCTCTAGGGTATTTCGTCGAATTGATATCCATTCTCCCACTTCTTTTCCCCTAATGAAACTTCGAGCTCGAAGGGGGTTATGAGCGGCTTCGAATATCTTGTTGAATCATCAATGGCTATTCTCGGACATGCAGTGTTCACGAAGGCATCAACCGGGTAAAAATCAATCAATTCCGGTCCCACATGATCCAAAGCAAGAAGATATCCCTTCTTATTGTGCCTTTGTAGCAACTTCTTCATCCGAATAGCAAGATTCCTCCTCATCTGACCCGGCTTTTCACCAATCAATATTCCAAAAGAGTCAGATTCGCCAACTGCCATTATCAAACCGAACCTCTGTCTCAGTATCCTCTCAATCCGCTCAAATGACATCTCCGACGCTTCTCCAGTATAAGGATCAAGAAGCGCAAGCGGTTTGCCAGTGTGAAGAACAAGTCCTATTGGGTGGAAATCTCCGGAACCAAGGAATAAGTAGTGTCCAATTGTGGCATCGTCTCCTGAGTAATTGCATCCAAGAACCTGCCCGGGAAATGTCAGCCTATCTCCTCCCACGGGAATTGTCACATCAAATCCGGCTTCTTCTAGTCTTTTCTTGAATTTCTCAAGAAGATGTAGGTGCTGAATTGATCCCACCAAACCCAGTCTATTGCCAGATAGTGGAGAATCTCTTCCGACAGCGTCCAGAAACTTGGCCCTCGCCTCCTCCTCACTTATTTCCACATCTTTCGATAAATTTGTCCGTCGAACATTAGCAATATTGCGATGTTTTTCCAGAATTGGATATATTTCTGCCAATTCCGGATCCCCATCGTATGTCACAGGTATGAAGTGAGTAGGCATCCCAGACTCAATGTTCATCTGACTGTGACCCATGTGGGCCACTAGTTCGACACCCATCATCTTCATCTTATCATGAACCAAATCACAAGCACCATAGCAAGGATCCGCAGCTAGGATCACTTTTGCTTCTGATTCTGACTCTATTCTATCAATCATCTCAAGGGCTTGGATCTTCAAACCCTCTGGGACCTGAAGTGCAACCAATCGATTGTCATTCGCTTTGATCCTGTCCACCAACTCATCGAGTTTGAAGTCGTGCCTTTCTAGGTCCATTCCAATCACTCAACGATTTCCACTCTTCCATCGATGATTTCAATTTTAGCCAAGGTTCTAATCGGCCATTCTGGGCGTTCATTAGCTAATCGCTCCCTCCCTTTTCCCTTCTCTATAGCGACAATGACATCCTGGAGTATTGCTCCCATTCCCTCTAGTGCTTCCAACAGGGGCTCCAAGGTCCCCCCAGTAGAAATCACGTCGTCTACAATCAGAATTCTCTCTCCAGGATTGATATCATTGATGTAGGCAGTCGATTTTGAATAGCCGGTTGAAACATCTACTCCCACTTCACCCTTCATCCCATAGGACCTCTTTCTAATAACGACAGTTGGTTTTCCAGTGACTTCTCCAACTGCTGCCAACAAAGGAAGGCCCATTGCCTCTACACTCACTATCAAGTCTACCTTGGACCAATCAACCATTTCTACAATCAGATCCCTAGTAGCTCTTAGGACATCGGCATCCATTCGGGGTATCCCATCGGATATTGGATGGATGAAGTAGGGATAGTCCCCCTTCCAAATTATTGGCGCACCCTTGAGGGAGTTTTGTAAAACACTCAATGGATTATTGGTTGACATTGACATCCGACTTCAGACGAGGCCCTTCAAATGCTCGGAACCCTCAACGACCTTTATTGAGCATGGGGTGGGAAATTTGCATCCTGCCTTCCTTAGCGATTCTCTTGCCGCAGCGTAGTGCTCCGCATCAGTCTTCACTGAAACCACTGTTTGACCTCTTTTCACTCGAGCGGCAGTTCCTACATTCTTCCCGTAGGATAAACGCATCCCTTGTGAAACCCTGTCCGCTCCAGCACCAGTTGCTTGCTTGTTCTCCCTTAGGATTTGATGTGGGTAAGTGTGTACTCTGAGAGCGTAACCATCGATTCCCGCACCCTCCCTGATCGTGGCGTTGGCAACCTGTCTTGCCGCCTCTAAAGCTGAATCCCGGATCTGACAAGAATTGTCAACTTGTAACTCAATACTTATCTGGAAATCTCCGGCCTCTGCCCTCGTTCTATTACCCATGTGATATCGAAGAATTCGATTATTGGGAACTCCTCCTGAGTACTCCCTCCTAGTGAAAGATTGACCCTTGATCTGGCGGTACATCTTTGCAGGTTTCCGCGCCATTCAATTACCTCGTTGGGCGGCCACTGACCATCCGTATTTAACACTGAGGCACTCCTAGATAAGATACTATCCAGCTAGTTTCTCACTTTCTGCTTGGACCTCTTTGACACCTATAACAATCAGAAAGAACCCCAATATCATGGATAAGCCGATTTTTTCACCCAAGAATACCCACCCACTAAGGACGCCAAAAACCGGAACAAGAAATACGTATGAGGCCGCAGAAGTGGGACCTATCCTATCGATTCCTCTGGCGAACCAGGCGTATCCCAAAACTGTGGAGAAGACTCCTAAGTAACATATTGTTGCCCATTCTTCCCAACTTGGTTCAGGCAGTTTAGAGCCCCATAGTTCCACCAGCATCCATGGGGTCAACATCACCCATCCAACAATTGAATACCAAATTACAATTTCTAGAGTCGATATATCCTCATACCTAGCAAGTGTTATCTTTGTCAGGTTGCTTGTTGCCGCCCAACAAAGTGCAGCCAGAACAATCATTGAATCTCCAATCAGCCTATGTTCCAATGGAATCTCAGTATTCGGACTCCAACCTACAACAACCAAGACTCCAGCAATCCCAATTAGCAGCCCAGCCCCCATCCTCTTGGAAATTTTCTGACCGAGCATTGGAGATGCTAGAAGAACTGTGAATACCGGATTAATTGGAATAATTAGCGATGCATCACCTGCAGCCGTCCATCTCATTCCGTGCATAAATAGGAGTTGGTAAACCATAGTGCCCAGTAATGCAAGCCAAGAAATCAATTTCCAAACCTCTCTATTTGCAGGCAGTAGACTCAAACCCCTACTTCTGCCTATGACAATGAACCATGCAACGAATGTGATCACAACGACGGCATACCTTAGCCATGCTGCTGTGGCAGGTTCTAATGCCGCCCTGTTACCTTCGTCCAGGCCAAAGCTCAGAAATCTTCCAGCGGACCATGTTGAACCCCAAATGATGGCAACCATTAGTAGTAGCAAATGAGTGGAGAAATCATTCCTCCAAGATGTACTTGCCATTTTCTCACCATCTAGCTATACAATAATTAGACCTATCAACTTGCTCCAATACTCAGTATTCATTGACCAATAATTCCAAGAAATCCGGGATCCGTTATCGAAGAAATCTTGCAGTCTTCAATTTCAGCTCCAACTGCACTCGCCAGAACAATTGCCGTCATAGCAATTCTGTGATCCCCGAATGTCTCCACAACTTTCTCCGGACTCTTTGGACACTGATTACCACCAACTTCTAATCCATCATCGGTTCTAAAGGCCTCAATTCCAAACGTTTTCAGCAATTCTATCGTCGTGATAATCCTATTTGACTCCTTATTTGCCGAATGTGCAACTCCCGTAATCGAACCACCATTGCCCAGAGAGATAATTGCAGTCGCAGGAGTCATGATATCACTAGCATCACTCAGATCAATACTAATGCCACTATCCTCCTTGATTTGATTTATCGCCATCAGGAGCTTAGGATCCATCAACTCCAGTTCATAGTCAATTAGTGAACTGACACCATGCAACTTATCGAAAAGCATCGACATTGGAATCAGACTATGTTCGCCTGGAATATTAACCAAATCTGGAGTCGAAACTTCCCATGGTCCCAACAGTGCCCGGTCTTCTTCAATTGACCCTGGCCATCCACACTCTCTGCAGAGATTAATTGTCAGATCTAAGTAACCCCTACTGACTGGTTTTCCAATGATACTTATTTCTATGTCATTTGGGAAATTTGTAGAACCAATAATCAATGCAGTAAGTGATTGACTGGAATTAGACTGATCCAAAATGGCGGTTTTCTTCTGAATGGGTCCAGAAATGGTGTATGGAAAACCACCAGAATTCACCTCGCAACCCAGTCTCTCCAGAATTGTCACTAAAGCGGAGAAATCCCTACCCCTTAGCGATTGATCGCCATCAATATTGATTGAAGAACCAAATCTCGTCCCAACGGCCATCAATATTCTCGCCGTTGTCCCCGAGTTGCCACAGTTTAGGTTTCTTTCTGGCGGGGAGAGGCCATTTTCGACACCCACAACTCTCCAATTACTATCTTCCCTCTCAATAGCCACTCCCATTTCCTCCAGACATAATCCCATAGAAGCAATATCATCGCCAATAGGGCCTAAGAAGTGTAGATCAGTGACGCCTCTTGATTGAGCAGCTAGGATTAACCATCTTATCATGTGACTCTTTGATGGTGGCAGTCTCCATTCCACATTTTCAGGATCATCTATCCTGGCTACTCGCATCAAATGTTTCGAAGCGTCTAGCTTTGTTCAATGCTCTTATGGATATCCGAACGGATCCATTCCCCAAAATCAGACACCTCGTCCCATTCTTTCGCTATTTCGTCAATAACGCTTCTCTTCATCGTCTCTCCCAGTGAACCAGTCATTTTTACCAGATTGTTTCTATGCAATATTTTTGGACTTAGGCCAGGAAGAAGTATTGCAACAGCTCTGGGAACTCTTCCAGGGTAAACCTCATTCACATGCCTTACTATATTGGTTGTACAAGTATTCGTTATCGTATTGTACCACTCTGGATACTTGCTAAGTTTGTTGGTTCTCCTGAGATATGACTCCAGCATTTTTCTCTCATTCCCCGGTCCAAGAACCACTGCCTCAAAGAGATGGGTAGCTGAATTTTTCCTGCACCTTGTCCTCACTCCAATCGCATCTCTTTCTGTCGCCCAAACATAGATCAGCTCATACCGCCTGAATAAACCCCGGATTGGATGGTACCTCTCCCCTTGTTCCCTCCGGACCTCTATTGAGCATGCAACCCTAGTCCCATCCTCCGTCTCGAAACTTAGAATTGTATGTGCCATTTGCCGCCGTGAAGGATCAAAATACTCCAAGATGAACCAAATTTTTGTAACCTCATCTAATCTTATCTTTACATCTATCCAACGCTCGTCGAAGTCCCTAGTTCCTCTCCACTCAAAGTCCCTCACATTCCTAATTGTAACCTCTTCCCCGTCAAACTCAGCAGTGGCCATCCTCTTGTTATCATTAACCCATGATCTATCGTTAGACGCCTTTAGACTAAGGTGCCTTAGGACCATCCATCCCAGTATAATCGCCCCAATGATGAGTGCTATATTTATCCAGAGATTATTGTAAGGAAACAATTTTTCAGCACTCCAATGTCGTCCGTTATACTCTTTGGAGGCATATCTTCCAATGAAACCTCCCTTTCTAGATGGCGCGGCAGGGGAGATTCGAACTCCCGAGGTGAGACACCACTGGATTAGCAATCCAGCGCAATGGCCAGGCTATGCGACTGCCGCAGTAAATCTTCGACCAAAGGCTCGTGCTTAAGCAGAACGGTTCCGCTACTCTTCCTCTGATACCTCTTCTGAGGAATCTACCGGATCAACCAGTTCGGAAGGAAGTCTCGCTACGAATACAATTTCGTCAATGTATCCAGTCCTATCTGAATTGCGAAGCTCCATGATCCGTGTTCCCTTTGTGACCTTGCCCAACGTCTCCTTGGTCTGTGCTGCCGCCATTCTAATCATCATACCCGAGCCTGTAAGCATAAACAACTGATCCCCCAAATCCGGTATCTGTCGGACGCTAACTATCTGGTCCCCTTCTCGCAGAGACATGGTTCTTACCCCCTTTGTACCACGATTTGTTCTTCTGTAACCGTCTCTCTCATGCAAAGGGTCTCCATTCTCATCCGTCCCATGATCCAGGGGAACCATCTTCCCAGAACCAAGTCTGCTCCTCTTTGCCATTCCAAACTTGGAAATGGTGAGCACGCTTGTGTTGAAATCATCTGTGACAATCATGCCGATTACACTGTCCCCCTGGCTCAGTTTCATCCCTGAGACTCCTTGACTGACTCTTCCTTGCACCCTTACTACGAAAGTAGTCATAGTCTCACCAGTCTCGGGGGAAACTCTAGACCGTTCCTCTGCGGGCATAAACCTACAGGCATTCCCAAGAGCCGAGACAAGCACTACATGGTCCGAATCAGTTGCCGGTCTGACAGTGACAAGCGTGTCCTCTTCGCCCTCAGCGAATCTTAAGGCATACTTCCCATTTCGATTAATCCTGACGTAGTCAGATAATCTGCTTTTCTTGACTCTCCCGTTCGAGGTGGCGAAGATTAGATAATGTCCTTCTGGATTTTCTATCAGCCCCCTGTTCATTGGTAGGATAGAGATTACTTTCTCTTCTTCTCTTATCCCACTGAGCAGATTCCTGATGTGTGAACCTCTACCGTATCTACTAGCAGACGGTGTCTCCCAAGCTCTGAGTCCGTACACCCTTCCTTTGTCGGTGAAAATTAGCAATCTGTCTTTGGAAAAACAGGTTACTATCTTCGACGGGGCATCCTCCTCCTTCGTTGCGACTCCCTTGAGCCCCTTCCCTCCCCTATTTTGTAGTCGGAATGCCTCAACGGGAAGGTGGCGAATGTAGTTGTCCTGAGTTAATGAGATAACTATGGCTTGTTCAGCAATTAGATCCTCTCTGTCCATCGACAGTGGAGCCGGATCGATTTTGGTTCGTCTCTGGTCACCATGCCTATCTACTAGATCCCCTAACTCATTGCTAATTATCCCAAGCCTCCTTTTCCTGCTTCCGAGGATGCCTTCGTAGTTCACGATCGATTCCTCTAGCTTGGATAGCTCTTCAGAGACCTCCTGAACATTCATTTTAGTCAGTTGGTAGAGGCGCCTCTCAGCAATTGCCTTGGCCTGTTTTCCTGTGAAGTCGAACCTATTTATCTTGGGAAATTTTTCCTCTCCTCTGAGGTACTGCTCGAATTGATCTCGGGAATCCGAATTCCTGCCCACTTCGATTATCTCGCCCATCCTGTCTTGGGCCCTCATTAAACCCTCTAGGATGTGGGCTCTAGACTTAGCCTTGTCCAAGTCATGCTGTGTCCTACGTTCAACAACTGTTTCCCTGTGCCTGACATAAGTGTGTAGTATTGTACTGAGATCAAGCTGCACGGGTTCCCCCTTCAGTATCCCCATCATGTTGGCGGAGTAAGACTCCTGGAGTCTGCTTGACTGGTAAAGCTGGTTTAGGACCGCATGCGCGTCGGCATTCTGCTTAATCTCAATCACTACTCTGATCCCCTCCTTACTTGACTCGTCCCGAATGTCCCTGATTCCCTTGATGGCCTCCTTCTGCACTAGATCGGCAATCCCCTGCAGCATTGTGGCCTTCTTCACCTGATAAGGGATGGAGTGAACAATCAGTCGTTTACCGTTGGAATCATCCCGGATTTCAACATCCGATCTGATGTGGAATCTCCCATGCCCGGTCCTGTACATGTCTACAATCCCATCAATCCCATAGATTGTGGCCCCCGTTGGGAAATCCGGTCCCTTCAGATAATCCATATACTCCAGGGCATCTATCTTCGGAGGGTTGTCTAGGCCTATCTTCCGATCCTGCTCTACAACTCTTCCTATGTGGAAATTGATTGCGTCTACTACCTCGTTAAGGTTGTGCGGGGGTATCTTTGTCGCCATGCCTACCGCTATCCCATCACTGCCGTTCAGAAGCAGGTTTGGTAATCTGGAGGGGAGGACCGAGGGCTCTATTTCAGTTTCATCGAAGTTTGGTACCATGTCAATTGTGTTTTTGTTTATGTCATCCAGCATGTGTTGTGATAACCGGTCTAGACGACTCTCCGTGTATCTCATTGCAGCCGGAGGATCCCCGTCAATAGAGCCGAAGTTGCCCTGCCCATCAATCAAGGGGTACCTTAGTGAGAAGTCCTGAGCCATTCTGACCATTGTGTCGTAAAGTGCCTGATCGCCATGCGGGTGGAACTTTCCCATTACTTCACCAACTGATCTTGCAGATTTGCTGTATCCTTTGTCGTAGGTGTGCCCAGCCTGGTGCATACCCCATAGGATTCTTCTGTGAACGGGTTTCAGGCCATCTCGGGCATCGGGAAGGGCTCTGCCTATTATGACGCTCATCGCGTAGTTGATGTAACTCTCCTTCATCTCATCTGAGATATCTCTCCTGAGTAAATCTTCTGCCATTCCATTTACCTCAAACGTCTAGGGCCGTAACCCTCTTTGCGTTTTTCTCTATGAATTCACGCCGATCTGGAACGTCCTCCCCCATAAGGACAGAGAATAGAGAATCGGCCTCCTCGGCATCCTTGATTTCTACTTTCATCATCGTTCGACCTTCGGGATCCATTGTTGTCTCCCAAAGTTGATCAGCATTCATTTCACCTAGTCCCTTGTATCTCTGCACGTCGATTTTTGATGTAGGGGACTCCTTTTGCATCTTTCTTATTGCAGTGTCTCGGTCCTTCTCGCTATGGACCCACTCAGTGTGCTTACCTCTGGAGATGGAGAATAACGGGGGCGCAGCAATGAAGACATTTCCATTGATTATTGCTCGACGCATGAAACGCCACATGAAGGTCAGAATCAGTGTTCTTATGTGCGCACCGTCTATGTCTGCATCTGTCATGATGATGATTTTCCCATACCTCAGCTTTTCAGGGTTGAAGGCCCCCTCGTCTTCCTCTTCGTTACCCACACCAGCGCCAAGTGCCCTGATCATCCTTTGTATCTGTTCATTGGAGAAAACCTTGGTCAGATTCCTCTGCTGCCTCTCCACGTTGAGGATTTTTCCTCTCAAGGGGAGAATCGCTTGAGTCCTCCTATCTCGACCCATCTTTGCCGAGCCACCGGCGCTTTCTCCTTCGACGATGTATATCTCGCACTCTGATGGGTCCTTTGATTGGCAGTCAGCCAACTGCCCCGGCAGCCCTCCACCTTCGAGAACTCCTTTCCTCCTTGTCAGATCCCTTGCTTTCCTTGCCGCCTCCCTCGCTTTGCTTGCCAGAACTGCCTTTTCGACAATTGACTTGGCAATTGCCGGATTTTCCTCGAAGTACTCACCGAGCCTATCGTTCACGATTTGCTCAACAATTCCTGCAACCTCACTAGTTACCAGTTTGGATTTTGTTTGGGCGTTGAACGATGGGTCTGGGTGTTTTATTGAGACGACTGCTGAAACCCCCTCTCTGATATCATCTCCAGAGAGACTAGTTACATTTTTCAGCAGATTCCGTGATTGTGCGTATGAATTAATGGTTCTGGTCAATGAACTCTTCAGACCAGAAAGGTGAGTGCCTCCATCAGTATTGTGGATGATATTGGTGAAGCAGTGAATAGATTCCGAGTATGCATCGGTCCACTGCAAGGCAACCTCGACGTGCACCTCGCCCTTATCTCCTAGTTTTGAACCAATGACGTGCACCACTTCCTCATGGATTACTTCCTTATTCTTGTTCATTGCTTGAACGTACTCTCGTAGCCCCCCCTCATATTTGTGTTCGATTTCTACAGGGTCATCTCCTCGGTTATCACGAATAATGATCTGCAATCCCGCATTCAGGAATGCCGTTCTTCGGAGCCTGGTGTCGATTTGTTGGAAATCGAACTCCGTGACATCGCTGAAAATTGACAGATCGGGTTTGAAGTTTATTGCCGTTCCAGTTTTTTCCGATGCGCCAGTCGATTTTAGTGCTGCTTTCCTTTCGCCTCTTGCATATTCCTGGACCCACTCCCTACCATCTCGGTAAATTGTCATTTTCAACCTCTCTGAAACAGCATTTACGGCGCTCACGCCAACTCCATGCAACCCTCCAGCAACCTTGTATGCCTCGTTGTCAAATTTCCCACCTGCGTGGAGCTTGGTCATGATAACCTCCGCAGCACTAACTCCCTCCTCTGGGTGTTTATCCACTGGAATCCCCCTACCATGGTCAATTACCGTAATCGAGTCATCTCTTTCCAGAATTACCTCAACAGTCGAATTGTACCCAGCTAGGTGCTCATCAACTGCATTATCGACTACTTCCCAGATACAATGATGCAGTGCGGATCCATCATGGGGATCTCCAAGGTACATTCCCGGACGTTTCCTTACAGCCTCAAGGCCCTCGAGGACCTGGATGCTTTCTGCATCATATTCCTCTGACATGGACAACATCTCGTGAGGGTTCCCTAAGGGAACCCTCAAATTTATGCCTTAACCTACAGTTATCGGTTATTGAACTATCCGCATCATTCCACCAAGTGGCACCTTTTTGCCATTAGGGCATATTTTTCTGTGTTTTATTGATTGAATCTACACACGACACGATTAAACCTTCATTACAATTCGCATTCATGAATGAATCGCCCATTGGTATGTGTGTCACTAAGGGGCAGAACGGCTGCCGAAGTAGTGGCAGATTTTTCCCATGCCAAATCTCTAGGTGCAGAAATGGTTGAAGTGAGGTTGGACAATCTCTGGTTGAGTGCCGATAATAGCCCAAATGGTGAAGAGTCGGGGGAAAGCGAGCAAAAGGCAGAAAATCCCGGACTAGAAGATGTTGACTTAGTATCCTCCCTTTCTGAGATTACTGAAGCGATAGATCTACCCATTATTTTGGCTTGCAGATCAATCAACCAAGGAGGTTTTTTCCCTGGAAATGAGGATTCTAGGACCGAGGCACTAAAATTGGCTATCGGGACAAATCCAAGTTGGATAGACCTCGAAATCGATATTCCTCCGAAGATAAGGGCCAATCTTGTGGACTCATTAGGTGAGGGAACTAAGGTAATAGCTTCCGTTCACTACCTTGATAAAATCCCCAGTTCATCACAAATAGTACAGGAAATCGAAGATTCAGCATCTCTCGGTGAGTTGATCAAAGTCTGCATTAAGACGAAAAGCAGGACTGATGGATTCAGAATTTTTGAAGCTGCCTTGCGCTTGAGAGAATCAGATATCAAAACCGCTGTCATGGGTTTGGGTCCCGGTGGTGACTGGACTCGAATTCATGCCCCCCTGCTCGAACAGTCTTTGGTCTACACTACAACTGAGTATGATCCGTACTTGGCGCAAAAAGGTCGAATCAATATTTCCGATTTACAAATGGCATGGTCAATGTTGGAGTATTCCTAGCCCCCTTCGCTCAATAGGGGGACCTCCCTCATTTCTCCTTCTTTGTCCATTGCCGTGGAGTGATATTTAGCATGAAGAATTATTGGTACAATGATGCAAGATAAGGGCAATGCACCAATTAACAGGTAAGCAATGAATTTGGGCAAAGTTGTCCTTTCTTCTACATCAACCAGTATCTCAACATTGATCAAACCACCATATGCAACCGCATCACCTTCTTTGCCATTGTCCCATCCATCAAGCACCAAATGGAAATCCTGGTAATTTGAACTCGCTAGCCCCAATGACGACCAAGCACTACCGGACGAGTCTATTGCAACTGAGAACTCAACATAATTCGATGATTCATACGCATGAGAATCTCTGAAAGTTACCCAAGTCGCCATGTCCCTCCATTCCACTGGTATGAAGCTCAAATCTATTTGATCATCCATGCCCCTAAATTCATATTCGTTACTGTAAAAACCATAGTTTTGCCCAGTCATTAGGTATACGTCCCCTCTAACATCCGAGGCGGAAGATCCAACGTCACTAGAAAATTGAATACAGAAAGTGTATCTATAACCTGGAACGAGCGTCATTCGTACTGCCGTAGCACTATCATTCAAAATCGAAACGCTAGGGAAGCCACTCCAAGTTCCATCAGACCATTCAGAGCTGAAACCCCTAACTAATGGCTCTAGCCCTGATCCTACCGAGTCATCTGCTATCCTTTCTAAATTTTCGATAACATCAGAGCCCGACACGGAACTAATTTCCAAAAAATCCTCCGGGGGATGAGTTCCCCAGTCACTCCCAGGAGAAACTTTGCAGGAAGGAGAAGAAGAAGATGCATGCATTGTCGGCGCACAGATTATCGAGACTGAAAAGAGCGCTAAAACCAACCTCAAAGATAAATCTCCAGTCCTTCGCCTGCAATTCAATTTTTCCGCCCCGTTTTGACTGGCCGGACATAGCCCGACTCTTTGCTTGTACGCTCATCAGGGGAGAGGTATTTTGGTTGTGGCGGTGGACTGTGCTGATCCATTCCCGGAAGTCCACCTTCTTCTTGGACTTCATCAATCCCATACCTTTCCACCTTGTCCATGGCGTCAAGCTCATCTTCGTCCTTCTGCCTCATGACTAACCAACCTAGCATAGCAACTAGGAAAACCAATGAAATCAGGCCCATGCTCCCACTTTCCGGGACAAAATCCTCCCAAGTGAGGTCAGCGAGTGTCTTCGCCGGAGTGATATCTTGGGTGGAAAGTACCGTAATCACGAAATCCTTCGAAGAGCAAACACCTACTCCATCACAGATCGTCAATGCTATGCGAACCTCTCCCGGTTCTGACCAGTACTCAGGATTTTCCAACCAATCATTCCTAGTGTCACCGTCGCACCCCTCAGTTGTCTCACAATCATTATCAATGAGCGCATTCAAATCCCAGTGGAAATCCAAGGATCCAGTCAAGTTTTCATCCTTGTCATTCCATTCCACACCATCCCCATCAGAATCAAAGAGCGCATCTTTATCCAGCCAGGCTTTCAAGCCAACACCCAATTCTGGATCTGTCGCATTCCACATCAGATTGATTTTGTCCCCCACGACCACATATTCAGATGAAATGGGATTATCCGAGGTAATCAGTGGCTTACCAGAAACAACAACGACCATCTCAGTATAGTTCGATTCCCCATCCTCAAAACCATCAGTCACTGTCAATCTGACCGTATAGGTCCCCGCTCTACCGTAGGCATGCCAAACCTCAGGCCCGGTTGCAGTAGGTGAGGCATCACCAAAATCCCAAATCCATTCAGTGATTCCATTCCATTCCTCATCTCCCTGCTCAATTGATTCTTTGCCAAGGAATTCGGGATCGCCATCGTAGCTAGAGCTCCCGTCGAATCTAATAATATCGCTGGGAGCCACGAATGCTCCCATCCCCTCGGTGTGTGGTACTTGCCAGGATACGATAGTGGTGTCCAAAGGGATTTCGTCCAATATCTCACCCATCTGAGCGGGGCAACTGAAGGAAATTGAAGGAATTGGGAGTGGATTCTCGATATAGAAAAAGAAGGCCTTCGGCGAGGACTCCAAACCTAGCTCGTCCACTACTATCAAACTAATACTAAATAACCCGGGTTCCGGAAATGTTCGACTAATTGAAGTGGTGTTTAGAATAGGATCTGGCATATCTGAGATCATCCAAATATGGGTAAGTGCGGAAGAATCTCCATCGGGATCAAAAGACTGACTTTCTAGTACGTATGCACTACTTACGATCCCATCCTCAGGACGATTGAAAACAGCTACTGGGTGTTGATTTTTCACCTCAATCTGCACATTTGCAATACTGGAGTTGCCATCATCGTCAGTAACCTCAAGACTAACATTCTTGATTCCAGGATTTCTCCAAGCAACAATGGGATTTTCTATTATTGACATCGTCTCGGTGAAATCAGAGGTGAGACTTATGTTCGACCCATCAAGATTCACACCTTCCTCGAAAACCCAATTGTATGAAACTATGCCTCCATCACTGTCCGAGAAAATATCAGGAATTCGGAGTGGGGTTAGGGTGTATGTCTGTAGATTCCCATTGAAGACCCTCTCAGGAACCCTGTTTAGTACACGAACCAAAACTGAAATTTCAGAGTATTGCTCACCATCACTAACTCCGAGGTTCATTGGATATAGGGATCCTTCAGCAGATCCATCGCCCCAGTTGTGACTCACTTGAAATAGCCCCGTTCCCGAATCAATCGACCCATCGCCCCATGACCACGTGAAAAAGAGGTGATCTACTGGGACATTGTCAGTAGTGCCGAATGCGGAGAATTGAACCCTCTGATTAGTCCTAATAGTAATCTCCCCCATTATTTGCACACCATCGATTGTAATCATTGGATTTGGGGTCGAAGAGTCATTTACTGTTATCCCCCAGTTAATTGAATCTGAGAAGAAGCCACCCCGATCAACAACTGTCAGAGTGACAACGTATTCTCCCTCAGAGAGGAAAGAATGAATGGGATTTTTAAGAACTGAATCGTTCCCATCGCCCAAACTCCAAATATAGGAATAAGGAGTCTCATTATGGCTAAAGGATCCATTCTCCATCCCAAATCCCCACAAATCATAACCTCCCCCAAAGAAATAATTGGGCGTCCATGTCTGTGATTCATTCGAAGAAATCGAACCCGAGGAAATTGGTTTCATATTGTTTATCAGCATTGGCAGGGTAAATGCCTCATCCTCAATCTCTCCAACTAAGTCCACCACCTTAACATGAAAGCTCCATTGTCCGGAATTTGGCGGAGTGAACCAGATCCTTTTCGCGGTCTCTCCCGAGTTACCAGCAGAAATTGTAAATTCAAAATCATCAATATTGGTATTATTCTCAAAGGCCTCAACAGAAATCTTGAGAGTCTCAAAGAAGGCGCTAGATGTGACTTCAATATCCATTTGAATACTATCATCAAGTGCATCCCCGTCCCTATCAAAACTCTCAATCGAGGTTATATTGACCTCTGCTGGATCAGAAACCAAATCGGCGAATACCGAAATTGAAGCAGTAGGGTACTGGCCGCTAGACAATATCCCACAATTGGCAAAGTCGTAATCGCAGTCATCAACCGGTGAATCGTACCATACGAAAAGTATTGCATCCGAGGTCACGTTCCCGAATCCATGGATTAGTCCAGACCCCACCCCATTCGTCGGATCGACACTCATCTCGGTCATCGCCCAAGAACCCGAGACTATTTCTTTAACAAGCAGTGAGCCCTTAAATCCCGAATTATCTGGTTGTACCATTATGCTAAGCGGGTCCCCATTTCCTTGGCCAAATCTGAAAGATCTCATCCCCCAACCCTCCATTGAAACATCGAGCTTCTGCCAAACCTGAGACCATTGCTGGTTAGTTCCCGCTGGAAGAGCTTTGCAAATGCCATCCGACGAACAGTCATCTTTCAGATCAATGTTCGAGAAACCAAAGGCCCCTTGAGGGCTGTCCAAAGTTACCGCAGCACTGAAATTTGCAAATATTTCACTCATTGTTCTCCCGATTGGTGTAGAACCGCTACCGGGGTTTCTAGCCAGGTTCTCTACCCCCATCCCGCCTAATGCCGGGTCACTCACTAGGCTCCTGATGGATTGGGCACCCCCAAGTTTGTCCTCTAGGTATAGCATGAACAGAAAACTAGCCCCTGAGTCGGCCGATCTATCGTTCCACCATCTTACACTCTTGCTGGAGTTCGAAGTCCAGCTATTAGCATCCAATTCTAAATCATCATTGGCGTTGAAACACAGATATTCCGCCATAGCAGCAGCACCTTCGTCCACCCAAATGTATTCGTATGGGTCCCAAGCATTGTGAATCAACCTCTCAAACTCATGCGAAAGTATAGAGTTTCTATACTCTAAATCATCAATATCAACAAACAAGCTCTCCCTCATCGCAGAGATGCCGGGTTGGAAATAACCCCCAGTCCCCCCCGATCCATCAATGGAGAAGAAAACAAGCTCTATCTGACAGTTGTTATCCAAATCTGGTGTCGAGCCAAAATAGTCCGTTTCTATTGGATAAATTATTGACTCCCATGTTGCTGCTATGTCATTGAGGACAGTAGAAGAAACAACAAAACCATCCTCGACAAAGATCGCCGAATTTGGCGAAGTCTTCTTCACTTCTGCTAGTACATTCCCTGATGTTGTTGTGAAATTATCACTATCTCCAATGCTCCAAGCTTGCTCGCAACTCCTCATGGAATGTTTTGAATACCGATTCATTGAGTCGAATGGTTGGACCAATCCCGGATAACCGTCTTCGATCCACTTCTTCTTGAGATAATTTGTCGCCGAGGAAACCGAATCTCCTTCAATAGTCACGTAATCATTCCCATCTTCATAGGGATCGAAAAAGACGGCCTCCACATTTGTTTCCACACCGATTCTTTCACCCTGTAAATCGATTGACGAGGGAGAAAAAATTGCCAGTGGACCAGCAACAAGAGAAACGACCATCAGAATCGCAATTTCTGCAGATCGAGAGCCTCTGGAGTTTTCTCGCACACGCTCACCTTCTTTTCGGGTCTTTTCTGAATCGGTCGATGGGCGTATTTTAACATCGATGGTGCATCGTTCGTACATGAGCCGAGGCGCCTCGATAGCTTTGCTCGGTCTATTCATGGCGTGTTTTTCATCGGCTATGTCCGCTCACGCATCAACATCCACAGAAGACAATGATGAGAGAGGGTTAACCGTCTTGCGCACAATTTCTCATGATCCTACTTCTTTCACACAGGGGCTGGAGCTTGAAGATGGGGTTATTTTGGAAAGCACCGGACTTTTCGGCCACTCAAAACTCAGAGAATTGAACAAATCCTCCGGGGAAACGACTAATCAGGTCGAAATCTCCGACTTATTTTTCGCAGAAGGAATTACTGTGTTCGAAGATAAAATAGTGATGCTAACTTGGAAGTCCGAAGTCGCACTAATCTTCGACAGAACTTCTTTCTCAATAATTGGTAATTACTCTTTTCAAGGCCAGGGGTGGGGAATTTGCTATGATGGAACTCACTTGATAACCTCAAATGGTAGCTCTGAGCTGTCATTCAGGAACCCAGGTACATTTCAGGTCAATCATTCGGTAAGAGTTGTCCATTCTGGAAGCAACTTAGAACTCATAAATGAGCTAGAATGCGTCGATGGGACAATTTTCGCCAATGTATGGAAACAGAACCATATCTTCGCAATCAACTCCTCGTCGGGGATTGTCGAATACACGGTAAATGCAAGTTCAATTGCGTCAAATCACGGAGAAACAATCAATGAAGTCCTCAATGGAATTGCATATGATGAAGAGAATGATGCATTTTGGCTAACTGGGAAAAATTGGTCCAAATTGTACTTGGTGCAGTTTCCACGGGATTCGTACCTTGAGAACTCCAGCGGCATCAGTCCCTCCAATCATTCGCAATCCTCACATTTCTCTGATACCGTTTCTTTGGCCGTTCTTTCAATAATTGTAATAATTGTTCTACGTAGTTTAGTATATCAACCAAGTCCTCCAGTAAGTGACGCTGCCAACGGACAGGAAGTGAAATAATGGATTCTCAGGAAGGGAACGGAGGCGTTGATATTGACTACTTCCTTGAGAATCTCTCAGAGGAGCCGAACGCTAGGAAAATCGGCGGAATTATGATAATTATAGGTAGCATTCTCGGTATCCAGCTTGGAATCGTATTGTTTTCTGCAGATCCGGGAGAGGTTCTTTCCGGATCTCTGGATTCCGGGGACCAATACTCTGACATCTCCGGAATTGTCAATTCAGCCTTAACCGACAACTCTTCTGGCGGGGACCCAGTAGAAGGAGTCAGGGTCCGGCTTTTGAATGAAGACGGCACTACAACAGGAAAAGAGACACTAACGGATGAGAATGGAAGGTTTTCAATCCCCGAAGTAGTCCGGCAGAGCTCCATATTATTCATCAGCCATCCAGACAATGAGAGCACCAAGATACTTCTAAACCCCGGGGATAATGCCCAGATTGTAGTCACCCTCACTCCGGGGGAAGGGGAGAAAATTATTGATTTACGCGGAGAAAGCCATCTAGGGGATTCTGTAATTGTTGCAACCGCAATTGCACTTTTCACACTATTTTTTGGTATTTCTGGTGTTTTCGGGGGAATTGAGGCGTACAAAGGCACAAGTTACAGAAGGGCTTGGTGGCTGGCCTTCCTAGGTTTATGGAGCAGGGGGATGATTTTCCTCGGCCCACTGGTTATTTTAGTAGGAATGGGGCTAGTTACCCTCACCAAGGACCAATTCTCCAGCGGTCCGAGCTAATTGAAATGTGTTTTTATGTATCTTTTCTCAATAGAGGGCGGCGATGGAAGCGGCAAGGGCCTAGCAACAAAGATAGTAGCTGAAATACTGGAGAGGGACTTCGCCTTTGCATCAGTGGAAGTTACGGGGGAACCTCGCCGTGAGCACCCACTTGGACGTCTGGCAATAGATTCCGTGCGACAGAAAAAAATGCCACCCGAACAGGAAGCAGGGTTGTTTGCCGCTGATAGATTGGACCATTCTCACGGATGGATTCTTCCTAGGCTTAAGGAGGGCCGAGCAGTCGTCAGCGAACGAAATGTGCATTCTTCTTTGGTTTATCAAGGTCTAGTCGGAGGTCTAGGGGTTGAAAGGGTGGCCCATCTTAATTCCGCATCACTTATCCCGGACCTATGCATTTGGGTGGATTGTGATCCAAAAATTGCGATCAGCAGAATCAGAAATGAGACTCTTAGAGGCGTCTCGAATAAAGAGGAGTACTTCGAGACAACAAAACTGCAGAAGAAAATTAGGGCCGGTTATGAGCAGTTATTGTCCGACGATTTCCAATTACCCGTTCCTTTTGATATGGGGGCAGTAGTCGGCCCAATACTCAATGAAGGGTCAGAGAGGGACTTCAGGAGGGAGATTACGCGAGTCGTTCGCGCATTCATGCATAGCAGACCTAACCCTGTCAATGTCGACATGGAATCGGTGGACCGACACATGCTGAGAAGGCTGGTCAGAATCTATTCTGGTCAGAGTAAATTGAAGGAGATTGGATTGGATCCTTCCAAGAATAATTCGGAATGGCTGGGAGGTAATCCTCCTTGGAAAACCCTCCAGATTTCCCAGAAAAGCCATGCGAAGGCCATTATAGAGTCCTCAGATGAAACCATCCCAACTCTACCAAAGAATACTTTGAACCACTCAATTACATCCATCTGTGGCACCTTGGCCCTCCTCCATGCTGCAAATGTTTCAGAGCTCCGCTCAGCTATGGGACCTGTCAGGTGCGTCTCAGAGAGGCATACCCAGAGAATACTCAGGTTTCTGAACTCCAATGTTGGGTGGATATTTCAACACCGATCTTTAATTGGCAAGGATGCACCTCGTTCACAACTAAAGGACGATTTCTTCTCTTTCGGTATGCTTTCACTAGTAATCTGGCCTTTCCGCAGGGCAATACTGAAATGGCAGAAATCTAATCCCAAAACGCATATCAGATTTTGTCTGGGCCAATTAGTCAAATCGGAGAAACACGCATCAGATGTTTCTGATTCTCTTGACCGACTCTCCATACTTGGCAGTGGCTCCGGTTTGGGAAAACCTTCAAACCGGGAGGAGCTAGTTGACTGGTGGCTAGGTAAAGCTTGATTTTACTTGAGTACCAGCCTTGCGTCATTTGGGAGCAATACCTCTTCAGGGCCTTGAAAATATTTTGGTTTAGCTGAGAATGCCGAAGAAAACCACCAACCCAAAACCAAGCCACCACCAATTCCTGTAATTAGTCTTAGAGGATTAGTGGATTCGTAGTTATCAATTAGCAACTGACTGAAGCCATCAATTCCCAGGGGGGCCAACCCAAGAGCCACAATGACTACCATGGCGACCAACCTCTTGTCATTGAGATAAATCCATTTAACCGACTCATCAGAGAAAACTGAGAGGAAACTATCACGGATTGTCCACCTATTGAATCCACGGATTCCAAAAATGGCGCATCCAATGGTAAAACCAAGTAATATTCCTATGTCCCTCACACAAACTGGCATTTGATTGCCATTAATTTCCCAGGATCTCTGGTGTTTTTGATGGCAGTTCAAATCCCCGATCGCATAAACCAATGCTCCCAGCGGGTCCAGATCCGACCATGCAAATTTCCCTCCGTGCAGCGATTGATTATGCCCGATGCTGGAGCCTTCCTTGTGATTCTTGTTCCCCCAACTATCTTCGAATGCATAATCAATCGCGTTTGCCCTGCCCGAAAGTTCTGGAATCGAATTGCCTGCGATCAATAGCGGGCAGATGAAGCACAAAACAAGATAAGTTGCCGAAGCCCCTCCAATTATCTTTGAGACTCTGGTCTCCAAAAACCTTCCAGTCAATCCGTTCTTCTGCATGTCTTGACCCTCGTTGGACTACTAAATCCCAGTAACAGCAACCATTTACTGCTTTTCATCATTGGCCCGAAATAGGAAAACGACTGAATACGACAATAATGCACACTAACTCAATCCCTCCAGAGTCTTCAGTTCATCGGAGAGTAGCTCAATCAACCATCCATGCAACTCATTACTTCCCATTTTGGATAGTGTTGCATTAAGAAATGCAGAAATCAGCGAATCTCGTGCCTCCTTGGTCGAAAGGCCCCTAGACTCAAGATAGAATAACTGATTTTTATCAATCGGTCCATTTGCCGTTCCATGCCCGCAACCCACCACTTCATGCTCAAGCACCTCAAGTTCCGGAATAGAATCCGCCTCAGCATTTTTGGAAAGTAGAAGGTTGTGGAAAAGTTGACCTGCATCCGCCCCCTTAGCACCATCCATAACTCGAAGCATCCCTGTTCCCACTGTTCTACTGCTTCCACCACAGGCAGAGTGCCATGAGAGCCTGCTGAAAGTTTCCGGGGCCTCATGTTGAATTTCAATATGATGATCGATATGCATCTTTGCAGCTGATAATACCGAACCCAACACCCACAGGTTTCCCCCTTCTTGACTCATCTTGTATCTCAAATCCGCCTTCGTTTTCTCCGTCCCCGAAGAGATTGTTCCTGCACGGAGGTTGGAATTTCTACCTAACCCAATGGAATCAACTCTAAGCAATGTTCCATTTTCCAGCAAAGTCAGACAAACATCATTGATCGAACAACCGTCTCCAATATTTCCGCTTCTTAGGAATCCAAACCATGGTCCTGAGCCCCTGATTCTTGTGACCAGCTCAAATTCTGCTAGACTACCAATATTAAGTGAGAGATGGAGTGCACACATCGAGTCCCCAACATTGATATCTAGGACAATTGGATCCTTCGAAATAAAACCAGAATCTACACTTAACACCATCCTAGAATCTTCTGAGATCGCCCTTAGAAACGAATCCGTCACGCAATCCATCTCTGGTGTTTCACCCTCAGAGAAACTCCCGGAATCAACCCTAATTCCTTCTGGAGCCGTTCCCCCGTCAATACCGATCAAACTCACATGAGGACTTCCCATTTCCGGGATAGTCCCAGTTTCACCAGTGGGATGGACCCACCTCCAAGGCGTGTATTTCCAAAGATGATCAGACCTGCGCGGCTCTTCCAATGACAAGTAAAATGCTGATGGATCCATTTTGTGACCTCAGCCAATGCTTCCTTCCATTTCCAACGCCATAAGCTGATTTAGCTCAACAGCGTATTCCATGGGGAGCTCTTTAGTAAATGGCTCAAAGAATCCATTTACTACCATGGCCAAAGCTTCCTCTTCCGAATGACCCCGACTCATCAAATAGAAAATCTGTTGATCACTAATTTTCGAAACGCTAGCCTCGTGTTCACAATGAGCAGTTGGGTTTGAGACTTCCATTGTTGGATATGTATCCGAACGACTCTTCTCATCAAGAATCAAAGCATCGCAGACAACATTTAGCTTACAGTTCTCCGCTTTTGGTGACACGCTTACAAGTCCTCTGTATGATCCCCTGCCACCATTATTGCTGATACTTTTGGAGAGAATCTTACTGGTTGTGTTGGACGCAAGGTGGTGAATTTTTGCCCCAGCATCTTGATGTTGACCCTTGCCGGAGTATGCAACGGAGATGACTTCCGCATGCGAACCTTCGCCCTTCAAAATCACCGCCGGATACTTCATGGTCAATTTACTCCCAATATTCCCATCTACCCACTCAATCTTGGCATTTTCATGAGCAATACCTCTCTTAGTGACTAGGTTGTAAACATTAGCGCTCCAGTTCTGAATTGTTGAGTACCTAATATGCGATCCCGGTAGAGCTATCAATTCCACCACTGCAGAATGCAGTGAATCAGTGGAATATGTGGGTGCTGTGCACCCTTCTACATAGTGGATGCTGCTCCCCTCATCTGCAATTATCAAGGTCCTTTCGAATTGCCCCATGTTCTTGGCATTGATACGGAAATAAGCCTGTACGGGCATTTCTACATGCACTCCCTTTGGGACGTATATGAAAGAACCACCAGACCAAACGGCTGTGTTAAGTGCTGAGAATTTGTTATCTGTCAGTGGAACCACTGAGCAGAACCATTTCTTGACAATTTCCGGATGATTACGTAACCCACTATCCATGTCTAGGAAAATAACTCCTTGCTCCTCCAGATCCTCCCTGATGCTATGGTAAACCGCCTCCGATTCGTATTGTGCAGTAACTCCAGAAAGCCACTTCTGTTCCGCCTCAGGGATGCCCAATCTATCGAAGGTGGATCTAATTTCTTCAGGGACATCCTCCCAGTCCTTCTCGGTAGATTCAGAGGATCTGAGATAGTAGCATATTCGATCAAAATCTATTGATTCCAACATTGAGGTATTACCCCAAGTTGGCATGGGCCTATCTATGAAATGATGGTATGCCTTCACCCTTAGCTCTGTCATCCAGTCCGGTTCATTCTTCAAGCTAGAAATCTTACGAACAACTTCCTCTGAAAGTCCGAAATCAAATCGTATGGTCGACTTCTCAGAATCGTGCCATCCGGCTTTGTATTCACCCACTGCCTCACGCGCCTCTCCATTTGGGACCATCAAAACGCCTCCTCGGACAACGACTCTTCTAATCCTTCATAACCATGCTCCTCTAGTTCGTTTGCAAGTTCAGGACCTCCAGATTTGACTATCTTACCACCGATTAGGACATGCACCCTGTCGGGTTTGACATGTTCCAAAATCCTCGAATAGTGAGTGATGATTAAGGCCCCGGATCCAGCCTCTCTAACTGCTTCGTTTACACCAGCTGCAACAGTCTTAATGCCATCGATATCGAGGCCACTGTCCGTTTCATCCAATATCACGAGATTAGGTTTTAGCAAGAGTAATTGCAGAATTTCAAAACGCTTTTTCTCACCTCCACTGAATCCATCATTCACATATCTTGAAAGAAAGTTTCTGGGGATGCCAATAGTTTCCATTGCACTTTCCAAAGATTTCCTGAAGTCCGCACCTTTAGCAGCTTCTTCGCCTCTGATACTAGAAACGGTTTTCCTCAGAAAATTCCCAACCTGGAGGCCCGGAATTGCCTGCGGGTACTGGAAGGATAGGAAGACCCCTTCCCTTGCCCGTTCCCAAGGCTCCAAAGCTAGGAGATCTTCACCATTCAACTTAACTTCGCCATCGCTAACATCGAAGTCAGGATGCCCCATTATCACGTTAGCAGTGGTCGTCTTCCCACTCCCATTCCTACCCATTATTGCATGAATCTCTCCGGGGTTGATCTTTATGTCAACACCTCTCAGAATCGAAACACCTCCGGTCTCTGCATGCAGATTAATCACCTCTAGCAAAGGTATTCCTGGATCATCTCCCACATCCATGGCACGCTCAGAACATCCTCCCTTTTGAATGCCATTAGTGCCGACAGTCATAAAATAATATCATTGACTCGGAAAAGTGTGGAGTTTAGTGGCAAACACCCCGAGAATCAATCAGAAACTCTGGAAGAAATGTATAGGGCCCAAGTTGAGGGGCCGATAATCCGTGAGTCGGAGCGGCGAATACTAGAAAATCAAGACCCCTCAGAACTCCAAAGACTACTTTCTCTGTCCCTAGTTCGTTTAGTTGAATCAGACGACGACGATCTTATTCCAGCACTTATGGCAAGATTGGGCCCAGTTAGATCTGCACTCGAAGGGCATGGCGGAGGATTGGTAGTTACAAGTAGTGATGTTGAGATTTTGAAGAATGGAAATCAGGCACTATCATTTGTTTTGGATTTAGGTGGCGCCTGTGTTTCGTGCGGCGCTGCTCCGGGGACACTGAGTGGGATTCAGGATGATTTGATGATTGATGATGAGATAGTCTCGGTAAGATTCAGCTCTTCTATGTTGCAGTGGTTCGATGAAATTCAGAGCGAATTCTTACTTAAGCACGGCGGAGTTTCATTTGTCTGAGCCATACTACTGAGCCAGAGAGACCCTCTCATCACAGAGGGGGCATTTCGCACTAGAAACCCCAATCCCAACTGTGAATCTCCCGTAACAATTCTTGCATACAACTTGAGTACCCTCCTCTCCTAATTTCGATACATCAATTTCTGCAGCAATTACGACTTCTTCCGGGGCAATGCCCAGTTTGTCACCAGCTTCCTCCGAATCACCCTCACCACTTCTTCTCGACCTTCTAGATCTTCTTCGCTCAGCACCTGTGTCTTCTTCTTCGATAGGAGCGACAACCTCAACTTCGCTAAGACTTACAGATAGGTCTGAATCATCGATTAGGTCTACCACATCCTCCTCAATTTTTACTGAATTTTGACTCTCCAGAGC
>Ga0066851_10000277_pt1 | contig 25270 bp, 20 predicted proteins | sample ETNtaG_7_FD_65493 | JGI IMG/M metagenome (GOLD analysis project Ga0066851, IMG submission 65493) | Marine microbial and viral communities from oxygen minimum zone, Eastern Pacific Ocean - ETNP201406SV65 | ecosystem: Environmental > Aquatic > Marine > Oceanic | place: Pacific Ocean: Eastern... | reverse complement strand
TCGTCCCCGCCTGCGCATCCAGCGAGACTAGCCGCTAGCATGCTCAGGGTAAGCATCATTGCTATCATTTTCTTGTTATACATAGTGTTCACACTATCCGTCGTCCCCGCGAGATACCTATTGCATATAGAGATTGTTGATTTTTTGTTTATAAGTAAATTGCCAAAAATGCCAATTATTGACCTAACTTTGGGGTTTCGGAGTATTAGGTATAAGCTGTAAGATTCTCATCCGAGAGGATGAAGTTCCTCCTCCTCTCCGAGAAAACATGGATGGTGGGATTGACTACGCTAGCAGTGGGGTCGACATAGATCTGGAAGGGAAAGCTGTAGCTAGCTTGATTGGATCCTTGGCTCGCTCAAAGAGATCTTCTGGGGAACTAGGCGCACCAGTAGATCTGCCTGGTGGATTCGGGGGTGTGATCGAGTTTGGAGAGTCCTGTCTTGCTTTGGCTACGGATGGAGTAGGCTCCAAATTACAGATCGCTAATGAGGTTGGTCAGCTCGGAGGAGTGGGTTTCGACTGCGTGGCTATGAACGTGAATGATCTGATTTGCGTGGGTGCCGAACCGCTGGCCTTTGTGGACTACATTGCCGTTCCAGTGCCAGATCCTGAGGTTCATGCTTCACTGGGGGCTTCTCTTTCGAAAGCTTGTGAAGCTGCAAGAGTCACTCTTGCAGGGGGTGAGACTGCCACTCTTCCTGGTATAGTCAAGGAGCTTGACCTATCGGGTACTTCTCTCGGATGGTTCCCAAAGGGTTGTGGGATCACTGGACAGAATCTAATCGAAGGAGATGTGCTGATTGGCCTTCCCAGTAGTGGGATTCACTCCAATGGTTTTACTCTAGTTCGTGCGGTGATTGAGAGATCTGGGTGCTCATTGGAAGATGCTTGCCCGTTCGAGCCTTATCACGGATCTCGAGAAGTCGAGAGGTTCATGGAGAAGGATTCTCCCGTAACTCTTGCAGAAGTGGTGCTTAATCCAACTCGAATATACGTAGATCCAGTGGTGGACCTCGTATTGGAGTCCAGGCGAGAGGGTGGATTTCTAAAACCGGGGTCGATAAAGGCAATCGCTCATATCACTGGCGGGGGTTTGTCCAACCTCCTTCGTCTGCATGACAATCTTGGATGGGACATACAAACCCCCCTAGACCCCCAACCGGAATTCCGCTGGATTTCCGAGATTGGCTCGGTCACCTCATTGGAGATGCATAGAACATTCAACATGGGCATGGGGATGGTGGTAGCGGTCTCAGAAGAGTCTGCTGAATTAGTCGAGGAGTGGATCGGCAATCGGCTTCCGGGAAGCAGGAGTGTTGGGAGGGTCGTCGATAATGGTAGATTGGTAACTCACCATGACTCCGATGTGGTCTTCTCACATTACTGATTCTGGCCAATTCCTTTTGTTAGGTCCTCCTCCGGGAGCCATGACCAACGACCACGGGGGCGTTCCTCATAGGGAGGGAAGGACCCTGATGCTTCTTCCGAGTCTCCCTTTGGAGGCTCAGGGCCCCGGTACGAAGACCTCGGGGAAAGTGTTCTACAACCCAGCGATGTCGGGAAGCAGAACTAGGAGCGTCCTTCTGCTCAGGCATGCTTTGGAAGAGGGTTTTCTCGGTGAAGGAACCGTATATGCACTTGATGGTCTGACAGCATCTGGTCTAAGGGCAAGAAGATGGCTTAACGAGTTGTCTTCAGAGGAGTCTGCGAGAATCTCCGCAACAATTGTCGATCTCGAGGAAGACGCATTGAAGTGGGCTAAGGCCTCTCATAGTGAATTTCCCCCCAACCATGGAGAAGGATTCCTAGATCCATCGATCGGGGACCTCAGGGCTGAGGTACTCAGAAGCGGGAGGCACTGGGTGGACATCGACCCATATGGGTCCCCTATGCCGTTCATTGACTCAGCGATGCAATCTATTGCTAGAAGTGGGGTGATGGAGGTAAGTGCTACAGACACTGCTGCACTGACTGGCTCATCCAAAACTGCCCTGATGAGGCGCTATGGAGCGAGAGTAAGGACCGATAGTCTATCTCATGACTCTGGAATGAGGGTAATGCTGGCTACTTTCTCGAGAGTAGCTGCAAGACACGATAGGTCGATTGCGCCACTTGTCTCAGTGTGGGATTCGCACCACCTAAGAGTATCTTTCAGGGTTCTGAAGAGCGTTTCTAAAGCAAATGGATTGGAAGAAAACATCGGATGGAGGGTGCACGCTCCTAACAAGGAGGAAGTGCTGGCATCCATCAGAGCTGGATTACAGCACGAAAGTGCAGTTGAGCTCCTCCCAATGCACTGTATGTTACCACTGCAATATCCAATTGACAGGAGCGATCCCCGTGTCTCCGGACCCCTCTGGGTTGGCCCGATAGGGGACAGCAATGCCATGGAATCGATGTCTGAGGATAGAGCGCTAGAGATATGTGGGCCAGAATTTTCTGTTGATGACCCGCTTGGATGGGATGAAAAGAGGATCGGAGCGGAGCGGAGGAGGATTGCGAGAAGCGTGAGGCATATTTCTGAAGAGGCGGGGGTAATCTCTGGCAGCCATCTGGTTGTCGTTGACGATCTTGCTGCATGGCTAGGAACTGGCGCCCCCCCGAGTCCAAGGAGGATGGTTGAGATTCTGAGCGAAGCAGGACATTCCGCCGGCCTGTCCCATTATGGGAGGCCTTCTTTCAGGGCAAATGCGCCGTGGGAAGCAATTGTAGAGGCGGCGATGTCCCTTCAGCCGCCGATGTAGGACATCTCTACCCTAGGCAGGGATAGGGGGGCCGATGACCTGTCTTCGCTGTATCTGTCTGATCTTCTGGCCCATACTTCGGAGATTGCCTCAGTCAGTTCTGAAGGGTCTTTGGCCTCTCTAATGAGGTCGGACATATCATGACCAAGTGTTGTGAACAGGCAGGTGAACAGTTTGCCATCAGAGGACAGGCGGGCCCTTACACAATCTCCACAGAACGGCTGTGAAACAGATGAGATGAATCCAATCTCTCCCGATCCGTCGGAATGGGCCCATCTAGAAGCGACGTCGCTGGGAGAGTCCCGCATCACTGGGACCAGGTCGAACTCCTGTGAAAGGAAGTCCAGAATCTCAGAGGTTGGGACGACCTGTCCGGGAGACCATCCATTCGTCCCACCAACATCCATGAACTCAATGAATCGGACGATTACGCCTGTGCCTCTGAAATATCTGACAAGCTTGGGAATCTGAGATTCGTTCACCCCACGCTGTACCACACAATTCACTTTGACTGGTCCCAGTTGGCTGTCAACTGCGACCGCAATTCCGTCCAGAACATCACTTACTGGGATGTTCGAGTCCGTCATTCTGAAGTGCATTTCTTGGTCTATTGAATCTAGACTAACTGTAACTCTGGAAAGTCCAGCTTCTGCTAGGCCAGATGCCTCCCTGGAGAGGAGGGAGCCATTGGTGGTAAGGGCGACTTCCAAGCCCGATGAAGAGATTAGGCTGACGAGCTTGGAGATATCCCGCCTGAGGAGGGGTTCGCCACCGGTTATCCTAACCTTACTGAGCCCCAATGGTTTGCATGCAATAACGAATTTCTGTATTTCTTCGTACGACAGGATGTTGCTCTTGGGTAAGAATTTGTGCTCCTTGCCGAACTTCTCCCTAGGCATGCAATACCTGCATCTGAAGTTACATCTATCGGTAACAGAGACTCTCAGATCCCTCAGGGTCCTGCCCAATGTGTCTAGCGCCACGGGTCTTCGATTAGGTCTCAGGTGAATAGGTTGTCTGAAAGAGAACAGGTTGAAGAATGAGGGTTCACTGCCACCTATAGGATGCTGGAGATTACCGAGAAGGCAAGGGAGATGCTGGACAAATTCGCTGAACAGGCGGATGGCGATGAAATTGCACTAAAGATTGTGATTCTCGGCAGGGGGCCCAAGGGCTTCCAGTATGACTTACAGTTAATCGGTTCAGAGGATGCATTGGAGGACGACATTCGAACAGAAGTGGATGGTATGACTGTGTTCGTAGGAGCTAGAAGCTCCCTCTACCTAGAAGGGACGGTTCTCGACTACAAAGAGACTCTAATGGGAGGGGGTTTTTGTTTCGAGAACCCCAACCCCCTATGGATAGATGACGTATCAAAGTCGGTTGCTGAGGTAATAGAGAGCCAGGTAAACCCACTTGTCGCCTCCCATGGTGGGCATGTTGATCTAGTGGGCGTAGATGACGGTAAGGCGATGATCTCCTTTGGAGGGGGTTGCCAGGGTTGTGGGATGGTCGATGTTACTCTGAAGGAAGGCATTGAGGTGATGATTACTGAGGGAGTACCCGGGATTACTGCCGTTGTCGATATGACTGATCATGATGCGGGTACAAACCCGTTCTACTGATTAGAATATCATTGGGACGTCGTCCTCGTCGTCTCCCGAATCTGGTGCCGGCAGAGCGTTTGACTGGGCCCTTTCGAAGGCTTCTCTAACCCGTTCTTCGATATTTCTCGCATCCTCCAGAAGTCCTTCAATTGGGACCTCGATACCGACTAGCTCACTGAGCCCTTCCACGGCAATCAGCGCAGCCCTAGCGTCTGGATAGATTGGGTTGCATTCTGCCAAGAGGGCCGTTACATCCAGGCCTCTTCTCTCTCCCTCTGCGATTAGGTATCCTGCTATTCCTGTGACTACTCCTTGCTGAATCCTCTGAATACTAGAGCCGTCTAGCTGATCGCGTCCTACTGAAGTGGAAGAGACCCCCCAAAGTTCGCTATTCTCCTTGATTCCCAAGTCGTTGCTAACCACGCCATCGATAACGACCAGCCTATCGAATCCACCCTTTGTGAACCACTCTAGAACGGTGTTAGCGAAGTAGACGTCGTGTTCGCTTGTGAATTGAATTTCCGAAGTGAAAACGCCTATTCCTTCCCCTTGGTAAACCCTAACAGGGTGCTTTGGGACTGAATCGTGGATTAGGGCTACTGCAGGGAATTTTGGATGCAGGACTGTTCCCATTGGACTTAGTTGCAGGGAGCTGATCAGATGGGAGGTTGCGATGACTCCCACGGATCCAACGGTTGAGAAGCCGCAAACCGCAGTTCCACCCAAACGAGATGGGTCTGCCTGGGAGTGCAAGACCAGTGGATAGGCGCCTTCGGTTTCGTCGCTCACGAATGTAGCGTTTCGTAGGTGCTCTTTGAATTTCACGGATAGATGGTGATCAAAAATTGTAAAGGAAATAGGGGAAAAAATAACCTGATAAGCTCTGGCTGATAGGGCTTGGCATGCCTGGAAAAAAGTCCGAAGAGTTGGGTGGTCTTTTCCTGAGGCTGGGTTCTCAGGACATCAACCTAGCAGACTACACGAGGGAGGCCAGCGATCGTTGGTTGAAAGTGACCAATCAGGATACATGGTCATCTACCCTGTCCAGAGTAAGGGTGGCTAGGCAGGAAGCCTTGGAGAATACCCTGGTAGCCGTAAGAGCCAGTGGTTTCCCCGATAGGGGTTCTTCGTTCGCGAGGCTTCTAAACTCAAGTAAGATAGAAAACAAAGCCGATGTGATATTGGCTGCTATCCAGTACATGAGATCCGTTGAGAAGGAGGGCAACACGGCTCCAAGAGATCTCAGGAGATTAATCGAGGAGACGGGCATGTGGTCCAAGAGATCGATCAAGAAGTGGAACGTTTCACTGTACATAGGGAGAATGCTAGAAGGTGGCCAAGGAGGGGCGGGGTCTTTCTTGGAGTACCCCCGGAGAAGGCCCAGGAAGAATGCTTACGTCGTTCTTACAGAAGCTGGCAGGGACCATCTGGACAAGCTATCTTTGAAGAGGTGAGGTTTTGGCAGAAGACGGGAAAGACTGGTCGTTCACCTCCCATGTGGGCGAGGACCTACGGGGTGCTGATTTGTCGGGGGCTAATCTGAGGCGGGCCATCCTGGACAGGTCTGACTTGGAGGGTGCTGATTTGTCGGGGGCGGATCTGCGCAATGCTTCCATGAGAGAGACCAATCTGATGAAGGCTGCACTGGATGGGGCTGATCTCAGGGGGGCGAGGATGGTCAAGGCTAGACTGGGGCTATCAAATCTACAGGGCGCAAGGCTCGATGGGGCGGACATGCGAGGGATTCGTGGCAAATATGCGGTCTGGAGGGACGCCAACTGGTGGGATGCTATTATGGACGAGTCCCTGACCAAGGCACTCTCCAAGAAGTGGCCGAAGGACTAGCCCTCTGTCTGCATCTTTGCCAATCCTTCCCTCATCCAACCGGGTACTTCCATCTTGGATCCGATGTCCCTCATGTCCGTACACACGGTTACCTGGTCAGCCGTCCAGCAAAGCGTGTCCTCCTGGTTTCGGAACTCGTAGTGCCAATGGATGGATGTGTTGCCTATCTTTGGTACGGTGATTCTGCACTGGATGGTGTCACCGTACGAAACCGGGTGGATGAAGCTGGCCTCGCTGTGGACTAAGGGGAAACCTATGTTGTGGGATGAGAGGATCTCGTTGTAGTGCATCTCGCATGAGAACTCCCATGACTCCTCGTAGAATCTGTGAGCGAGGTCCCAAAAACGTGGGTAGTAGACGATTTTAGCGAGATCGACCATTGGGAAGTCTATCCTGCGACTCGCAATGTAGGCCATGCCCCTGCATGAACCCCGTGGGATTAACATGCCGGGGCCTTTTCACATCAGGTGCAATCTGACTCTTGGCGACGGTTCACAGGCCGGTTCTGACGCTACCTCATCGAAGGGGCATACTGGATGCCCCCCTCGGAGACGAGTGCGTTCAGCGTTCCAGCGCGCGATATCAGGCATCCCGACATCGCATCCGATCCGCTGACACCGTCGTAGGTGCCGTCGCAGAATGCATCGTCGTACGCCTCTCCGTAGTTCCCGGAGGCTGCCAGGACGTCTTGCATCCAAGTGTCGGACAGTGGGTTGTCCGCGGTGCCCAGACCGAAGTTTTCTGTCAGAAGGCGACAGACCCCCGGGTCGGCTGCTGAACCAGAGCCGGTGGTCTCGCATGCGTCGTTGGCCTGGGTGGCGTAGTTGCTCGAGGTCACTCCACTCTCCTCCGCTGTGATCATCCCGAACCAGACCCATTCCACGACATTGTTCCACTCCGTGTCGTAGTCCCTGGTTACGGCCGCGAGTGGTTCCTTGGACATCTGGTCGGTAGCTATCCATGTCTCCGAGTAATCGGCGCTATCTGCCCAGTCTTCATCGTTGTCCAGCATCCACTTCCTGGCGACCAGTGCGGAGGAGTCCCCCGTGTAAGCGTCACAGGTTCCGTCCTTCAGCTTCTCGTGGGATTCGGTCGAAGATGATACCCCTATGGAAGTGAAGGATATCCCTCTTGAGTCGAACCAGTCGTTCATGTTGCCCTCGGATGTGGATCCGATTGCGACGCAGATGTTTGCGCCAGCTAGCTGGTCAGCGGACCCGGTGCCGTATGCGAACTTGTCAGAGCGGACTAGGATTCCCTGTCCGTCGTAGAAGTTGACGCCTGCATAGTCCGCATCCAAGGCAGCGTCTCTGGAGGCCGTCCATGTCGTCGTCCTGATCAGGACGTCGATGGTTTCTTGTTGTAGCATAACGAACCGCTGAGACCCGGATGCAGGGATATACTCGATATCCTCGTCAGGGTCCAGGCCTATCGCAGCGGCAACCGCGCGGCAGTACGTGATGTCCAGACCCGAGTGCACGCCTGTGGCTGAGTCCAGGTAACCCATTCCGTATTGGGACTCCTTGATGCCGCACTTCATGTATCCGCGTTCGAGTATCGTGTCCAGAGTGCTGCTCACCGAGCTCCCTCCTTGAGCGAGGCCATCCTGAAGCCCGTATTCGTAGCCCTGCTCCCAGTAGGCATCGACGTCTTCTACAGTGAATATACGGACCTCGAGCTGCCCTTCGAGCTCGGATTTCATATTCTGGAGCGTAGCGACCTGGGCCTCCAGTAGCTCCTTCGATGCTTCCAGAGAAGATACGGTCAGAGTCATCGTCTCGATCTGCGAGGACTTGTTGGAATTCTGCAGGGATAGGGCTTCGATCTGCGAGTCCAGCCCCGTGATCTGGGCGTTCAGGGCTTCCAAGTTAGTGGTCAACGAGGATATCGTGGCATTAAGGGCCGCCATCGCCGCTTCGTCGGCTAACGCCTCTTGCTCCAACGAGCTTATTGTCTCCTCAAAGGCAGAATCGTCGCCCGAGCATCCTGCCAGGGAAACAGTGGTCATCATTAACGCAATTAGGATCGTGGTGGTTCTATCCATGTATAGGCCATTGCAGGGAGGCTATTGGAAGTATTGGGAAAAATTTCGTTTGGCGGACCCACCGCGATTCGAACACGGGTTTCCAGCTCCGGAGGCTAGAGTGATATCCAGGCTACACTATGGGTCCTATGACGGCCGATGCGCCTCGTGTAATTGAACAGGCTGCCTACTGCCCTCTAACGTGTGAAAGCATCCATTGCATGGCAGAGGGATCGGAATAGATGGCGAACCACCCCCCGTGATCCGCGCCGACCATCGGATGAAACTCAATCTCGGCTCCCAGCTCCGTCAGATTCTCGGCCATCTGCTCGGCCATGTCGAACGAGGACGTGTTGTCTGATGTTCCATGGCTCATCCAAATCGGCAGGTGGGCCACGCCCTCCGCAAGGGAGAGGTAGGAATATGGCTCGTGGTGTGGGCTCAAGGGCATTATCGCTGCGAAGTAGTCCGGTAACGCAGCTGCGACGATGAAGGTACCTCTACCCCCCATACTCAATCCCGTGAGGTAGACGCGGTCATCATCCACACTGAGGTGCGACTTTACGTCCTCGAGGACGTCCAAGGCCTTCTTCGGGTCCCAATCAGCCTCGAGTTTTGATGGTCTGACTATGATGTACTTGTCATCTTCAGGAATATGGAAGTTGTTCGTTAGCATGTTGTTGAAGAAGACCGAGTCCAGAAGCTGGCCATGTAGGTAAAGGAACACTGGGTATTGGTTGCTGGCGTTGTACCCCCCTGGAACCTTGACAGAGTAGGTATACCCACACATCCAATCCAATCTATAATCGACTACAACATCTGATTCATTGTCGAATTCTATCGAAGCGTAGGATACGTTTGTTAGCCCATCTATAGCAAGCCACTGGCCGTTTCTTATCTCAGGCCAGCTCGATGGGTTCCTAGTATGATTCATCCCCTCTGAGGCGATTGTGCTGCATGGTGGGATGTTGATTGGTCCCGAATCCTCTGCCACTTCTTCCGGTTCTTCTTGGAAGTTGCATCCTAGGTCTTCTTTGGACCACTTTCCGCCCCCCTCTTCACAATCATCCTGTGAGGTCTGGATTGAGTTTCCAGTTTCTTTGCTCTCAAGATTGACGACCTCCGGGCTATCTCGGGAGGGGGTATTGTCTTCCTCTCCCAGACACCCAGAAATTGCGATTGAGAGCAGCATCAGGGACATGAACACCGCCCCTCTCATGGATCTGAGTTCCAATGTACGGTTATCTAGTCTTGTTCCGTACCGTTGGAGTGGCGGTTGGCGGACCCACCGCGATTCGAACACGGGTTACAAGCTCCGCAAGCTCATGTGATATCCAGGCTACACTATGGGTCCAGCGACTATTGGACTGTAGGGTCTCGCTTAATCCCGACGGTGAGAAATCACATCGTGAGGGGCAGGATTGTCTTCCAACTAGGGTTCGCGAGCTTCTTCGACTTTGGGCCGGACCTGGGGTTTGGCGTCTTCTGGGTAAGGACCCCGTGCATTCCCTGAACGTGGAACTTGACTCTGAGCTCGACCATCCTATCCCTCTCTGCTGTGGTGACTTGCTCTGTATCCAGCTCGAATGTCGAGGATGGCTCGCCTGTTTCATTTACAAGGCTGAGCGTGGAGCCCGAAAGGCTTGCTCTAGGGGAGAATTCGAAGTCCTGTGGATGGTTCATGCTCACCTTTGCATCAACAACTAGACGATCCCGAATAGACACCTTGGTGATCTCGAACGACTTTGCCATGACATGGCCAGTGACTGGGGGTTGAAAGGTCTTCGCTCACGGGAAATCAGACGCCGACTTCGCTGATTCTGAGAAACAGGACAACGAACTGTGCATCTAACGTCCAGTCGTTGCCTTGATCTGGGTCAACTCCGTCAATGGGAAGATCGGGATCGCAATGGACCGCTGTGATAGTCCAGATCCAGTCACCTTGTCCAAATCGACCATTAGGGTCATCGAGAAGCGTTGCCTGCAACTCTTCCTTCGAGTTGGCGAACACTACGTAATCGGACTCTGGAGTGGGGTTCATTTCACTCCTCTCTATCATCGCTGAGGCATTCTTAGTGATGTTTTCTTGTACCGTCATGACGCTGTATCTCCAACCCGAAGAAGGGTTGTCGACCCCCAGGGTGAAGTTGTCCTCTGGCCATGTGATCGGCAGAATGTCGCGAGCCAGTGACAGGGTGGCAGAGACTCGGAGAAGCCTAGCCCCTTCGCCAGGCTGAAATTGGATTTCGTGAGAGGTGCCCTGTTCGAGATATCCGGACCAATCGTAATCGACATACGCCTCCTCCCAGATCACTCTGAAGGATCGGGAGATTACTCTGAGCGTCCATAGAGTGGTATTCTTCCCTCCGGAATCGTCCGTGACAGTTACTGAGCCGGTGATGTTTCCAGTCACATTGAGAGCGAGCTCGGTCACTGGCCCTCTTCCATCTTCGTCATTCATGGGATCGCTGTCTCCATCCGAGTCTGTGGTTGCATCGAAGTCCCAGACTATCTCGAGTCCCCCTCCCTCTGGGTCGAAAGATTCGCTGGCATCCAGTCTGGCCTCCTGGCCTGTCTTGACAAAGTCAGGAAGGTTGAGGATGATTTCAGGGATCGCGTTGACGAAAATAGTGGTTGATGCAGCGTCAGATTCCCCGTCGTCATTGAATACCTCAACCCTCACTTCGAAGACGCCGGCCTTGTCGAAAACATGGTTGATCACACCCTGCTTGGTTGTCTTGGTCTCTCCGTCACCGAAGTTCCACCTGTATTCGTCAATAATCGTCGGGTCCGGGGATGTAGATGAGCGGGCATCGAAATTTACCGTCTCTCCGGAGTTAATTGTGTCTCTGTCTGAGGTTATGCTGGCATTCGGACTTCCAGGTCCTATTCCCGCGCAGCCTGCTAAAGACTGGGCGATAATCAGGAGGCAAAGGAGCATCGAGATTCTTTGTCGCCCCTCCTCCATAGTCCAAGAAAGATGAGGTCCCTCATATGGGTGTTGGGACTGATCGAAATGTGAAGTGCGATTGGTAGGGTTCATGGACGGTCCCGGGAGGGGTTTCTCGTGGGTTACGATTTCCTAAGCGGGTTAAGGGTCCTTGGATTCGATTTGGAGACAACGGGATTCAACCCTAGGGAAGACAGAATCGTTCAATATGCTCTAGTTGGGAGCGATTCCGATGGAACTCACCTAAATGTAAATTCGCTAGTAAATCCAGGAAGAAGAATCCCAGCTGCATCGACTAGGGTTCATGGGATTGAGGATGGCGATGTACGTGATTCTGGCAGTTTCGAGGAACATCTCGATTCGCTGAGCAGGCTGATTGAGGGGTCAGTAGTTGTAGGTCACAATGTGGTTGGATTCGACTGGAGGTTCATGGAGATGGAATGCATGAGGATCGGCAGAGAGGCCCCTATTCCTCTAGCCATCGTCGATACCCTAGTCCTAGCAAGAAGAATCGGAGTCCCTGGTAGACACAAGCTTGGTTCTCTATGTGAACGGTTCGGGATTAGCCTGGAAAGGGCCCATAGTGCGGATGCTGATGCAGGAGCAACCCTTCTCCTTCTGTGGAAGCTTAGGGAGGCTTATCCAGAGAAGTTTTTGGGTACGACTAAAGAGGTATTGGAGTCAATTCGAAGTGGAGATTAGGATTGGGGACCAAGGGATGATCTCCGACCAGTCTCCCATGTGAACAATATTGCGATCTGCTCTTACACTACCCAGGAAAAGTTCTGATTCCAAGGCGGAATCTCCCAGATGGATGATTTTCTCCAGAGCTTGGTCCTTTAGGATGGCGCCGAACCTGTGGTCAGAGCCACTCAGATCTCCCTCTCGTCCTTTTGGAGTTGTTCTCTCGAATAGCGCTGCTCCTGATTCCTGGTCGAGTCGGACCATTCGGACCACTTCGTCTCTGAACATCCCGCCACTCTCCATTTGGCCATCATACATTGCAACCCACCACTTTGGGCACCATGCCTTCCAATCGCAGAATGAGCAGGCGGCTCTGCTTGGCGTTGCTCGAAGGGGGCTCTCGGAGGGAGCCATGGATTTCCATGCCTCTATTGCTTGGTCTAAGATGGGCGGGCCCTCTGCTCTGAAGACAGTCTGATTTGCGGAGTACCATCCTTCGGCATCCATAGATGATTGCTCGGGATTCCTCTGTTTCATCAAATCGCGATAGAACAGTAATTGCCTACTGACCTGTTCACTAAGTTCTGAACTTGGAGGTTTTCCTGTCTTCAAATCGGCTACGATCCAATTGCCTCTCTCTTCGTTCTCCAAATCGAGAATCAATAAATCGAGCCTGCCCATCATCCTTCCGCAATCTGACTGCAGAGTCTCCTCGGTGGCCAATACGATGCCCTGCATCTGTCTCCAGTCCTGGATTGTGACCTCAGAGAGCTCGTAATCAGGTAGCTTCGCTTTCGAGAACAGGATGGACAGAGCTCCAGCAAGGCCATCGAGAGCCTTTGAGAACAATTCTGGCTTCCATCTCGGGTGTCTGGGGGTGTTCATGAAGAGCTTTCTCTCAGTCTCCCAATTTCCTTCCAGCACATCCATTGCTGTAGATTGCAACCATCCAATCTCGTTACCCGCCCTACCTGATGTTTCCAGATTGCACAGATCCTCAACTGTATTGTGAATCGCGGTTCCGAGAGATGCAGGCATACTTGCCTTCCTTGGGAGTCTCTGACGAGAAAGCCAATACTTTCTGGGACACTCCTCAAACCTATTCCAAGAAGATGGAGAGATCTGGTAATCCTCAGTTGATGCTACCATCGTACTTCAGCCTCGTAGATTTGAGGCGGACGAGTGACAACGGTTAACACCATTGAGTGAACTCTGGAGTCATGGCAGAGAGGCCACTTGTAGAGGTAAATGAGGGTGTGAATTCCTCGGGCGCTCTACTAGTCAGCTGTTTTCCTTCGGTCGGATTTGTGAGCAGCATAGTTGCACACTTCCTAGTCGAAAAACTGGATCTGGAATTAGTCGGGGGTGTCAGGCATCCGAATCTACCTCCGGTCTGTCTGGTCCAAGATGGCAAGCCGTTGCCTCCTTTGCGATTCTATGCCGGAGAGCCGATCTGCAACATGGAACAGTGTGAAAAGGTCGTTCTGATTGCCTCTGAGATCCAGATTCCTCCAGAGCTCAACCTGCCTCTTTCCTCGAGCCTCATTGATTGGGTAGTTGAATCTGGCGTAAGTTCTACGATAATGGTCGACTCTTTCGCTCATGGAATAGAAAGCAGTCACAGTATTTTCGATGAAGACGAGGAAGTTGATTCGATGCTAGGGATCGGTTCTACAGACTCCACTCACGAACTCCTGAAGGGAATCGGTGTTCCACTATTGAAACAAGGTGTTGTAGGGGGGATGACTGGTGTGATGATGGGCGAATGCAGAAGGAGGGGGATTGACGCATTGGCCATCCTCGCTGAGTCTGATGGAGAGATCGGCCAGGGGGCCATTCCTGATGCTCGAGCCGCGGCCAGGATCATCGGGTGCCTAGATGGTCTCCTACCAGCCGTACAACTCGATCCCGAGCCACTGATGGAAGAGGCGCAGAGGATAGAGGGGCAGATTAGGGATATGATGGCCCTTCACCTGAATCCCCCACAGGACTCTGGGAGCGGTTCCTCGGGGATGTACGGATAGTCAGAACTCACCTAGGGTGACCTGCCTCTCTTCTGGCATGTCCTCTAGGATAGAGCCCCCCAGCATCTCATCCAACTCGGCCTCGGAAATCACACGCACGCCTAGCCTATTCGCACGCTCCATTTTCGAGCCAGAGGATTCACCCGCTACTAGGAAACTCAAATTTCCCGAGACCGATGACACTACTTTGCCGCCTTGTGACTTTATGGAGAGTGATATCTCCTTTCTGGGTCTGCTTAGAGTTCCTGTGATGCAGAAGGTTGAGCCAGATAGGGTTCCTTCGCTTACTGTCTTACCGCCTTCGATAATCTCGATCTGTTCGTGGAGGTCTACGATTGAGTCCTTCCTGTCAGAGATTCCATCTAGGAGGAGTTTTGCCACTACCTCCCCGACCCTATCTATCGAGACTAGTCGTTCCACTGCTGCGTCCCTGTCTTCCGTCATCTGGATTAGTTCCTCTAGATTCGGGACCTCGGAGCAAACCAGAGTTGCGATCTCTGGTCCTATCCGTGGAAGTCCAAGGGCTGAGATGAAGGTGCTGAAGGTCATTGATCTGGTTGATTTTAGCTCCTCTATGACATTTCTAGCAGACTTCTCGGCCATCCTTTCTAGTCCTATGAGGTCCTGTTCTCGGTTTTCTAGGCGATAAAGGTCGGCTAGGCTGGTGACCAGCCCAGAGGAACAGAGTTGTTCGGCTAACTTCTCTCCGATGCCATCCATGCCTAGTTTTCTACACCAGTATAGGATTGTTCTCTCTAGCCTTGATGGGCAGTCGATGTTCATGCACCTGATGAAGGCCCCATCCAGGGCTAGCTTTGTCGAGCATCTGGGGCAGTTTGATGGTACAGTAATCTCCGACGTGGTGGGCAGGGACTCCGAGAATGGAGTCCCATCGGAGTGAGCCCTCCCCTCCAAATCTCCCTCTGCCGCCGGGCCCATGACCTCGATGATTTTGGGTATCACGTCACCCCTTCTAACCACTCTGACCTTGTCGCCCAGCCTGATTCCGAGGCGCTCCACCTCTCCCTTGTTGTGGAGTGTGGTGTTTTCCACGGTGACTCCTGAGACCACCACAGGTGCAACTCGGGAGACTGGTGTGACGTTTCCTGTCCTGCCGGTCTGCCAGAAAACATCCATCAGAACTGTGACTGCTTCTTCTGGGGGGAACTTCCATGCCAATGCCCATCGCGGATGATGAGCAGTCTCCCCGAGTAGGTAGCGCTTGTCTAGTCGGTCCAACTTGATCACTACCCCGTCAATTTCCCATTCAGCGGAATCCCTCGATTGGAACCACTCGCTAGTGACCGCCAGAATCGCATCGGTAGTTGTCGCGTCGTCTTCACCGAAGATGGAGTGGTTCCCAGCGGCTTCTATCCCCAGCTCGCTAATCCATGAGATGACCTCGGAGTCGAGTTTGAATTCGGGGGGGCTTTGGCTGTCCGGGTGTCGATCCTGGTCGCTTGGAAACTCCACCCCATATGCTAGAAACTTCAAGTCCTGGGGACTTCCTTTGCCGGCATCTGCGTACTTCTGGCGCAATGCCCCTGCAGCAAGATTTCGTGGGTTGGGTGCGACATCAGAGTACTTCTGCCTGAATATCTGGAGGGGCATTACCACCTCTCCACGGACATGGCAGTCCCCCTTCCAACTCAGATTCTCTGGGACATTCATCATTCTCCTGGCATTTGCAGTGACATCCTCGCCCCTTCTTCCATTGCCCCTTGTAGCGGCCCTGAGTAATCGACCTCGTCGATACTCGAGGGATAGGGCGGAGCCGTCCAGCTTCGGTTGACACACGAACCTCCTGCCATTCGCGGTTGTCTCTGAGACGAAGTGGGCCACCTCTTCCTCTGAGGTAGCCTTGTCCAGACTCATCATTCTGAACAGGTGATTTACCTTTTCCGAACCAGGAGGGGGGTCGGAACCCACTCTTGACAATTGATCGTGATTGGGAGAGAGGCTCTGGAGTTCGTCCCTCAATGCATCGAACTCAGCATCGGCAATCTCGGGTTCTGCTCTGTTGTAGTAGAGCTCGGAATGTTTCTCCAGTTGCTTGGCCAGCCACTCGATTCGAACGTCGGGGGCGACCTCATCTGAATGGCCATCACCCATGTCGATGCAAAGGGGGCGGGGGCCTTCAAACTGACCTATTCGTACTGGAAAACCGTTTGGTGGGCCTGCCAGGATTTGAACCTGGGTCGCGCGACCCCCAGCCGCGAAGTATAGGCCAAACTAACCTACAGGCCCCAATTGGGCTCACCGCGAGTGAGCAATCAGTCAAAGCCCTGACGGAGGGATCACTGCTGTCTGTCGATGCTGAAGGGAGCGACCTCGTCGATGAGGTCAATGTGCCCGACGAACATCCGCCTGCAGCAATACCTCTCGAAACCAAGTTCATGGAGAGTTTGACCTGCATCCTTTCCGTCTTCGACTGCGTCCAAGAACTCCTGATATTTGTGGGCAATCACCTTGCCACAGCTCCAACATCTTACTGGGATTAGCATTTTTTCCACCTACCTGTACGACTTCTGCCATTTCTTTCGGGCGCCTCGTCCCATTTGATGCTTGGGCTCCTTCCTTCTTGGATCGTTGACTAGGATCTTGCGCTCGAATCTTACGAACTCGTCTCTGAGTTCCTCGTCATCACCCTCCGCGCCGTCGTTATACTTGACAAGCCCGCGGGCTATGGCGGTTCTGATTGCATCCACCTGGCCCATCTGCCCGCCCCCTTTGACGTCGACTGAGATGTCGACCCTATCGATCCTGTTCATTGCTTCAGCGATTCTAATTGGTTCGAGTGCCTTCCTTCTTGCAAGTTCTGGTTCCAAGATGTGGATTGGCTTGCCATTGACTCGGACCCTTCCCTTGCCTGGCTTGAGAGAAGCTCGAGCGATTGCAGTCTTGCGCTTACCGCTGGTATTGACGATCTTTGGACCCTTCTTCTTTGCCATAATCACTCACCTCCCCATCTAGATGCATCGACTCCCAGGTGGGAGCTGATCTCTCCAAGCCTTACGTACTTATTTGGAGTGTTTCTAACTATGTAGTCGGTATTCCCCCACTCATGTCCTTCGGGAAGGTCATCTTTGGACAGGTTTTGCGGGGTGCCGATCATTACTCTGAGGTCCCTTAGTGCCCCTCTACCGCTGCTGTTCTTCTGGTAAGGCAGCATTCCTCTCACCGTCCTCTTGATTATCTTGTCAGGCATCCTTGGGAAGAATGGCCCCTTCCTTGCGTGGTTTAGTTTGTATTTGGCCCTATAATCGCTTAGAACCTGAGTCCTATGGCCGGAGACGATGGCTTCCTCGGCATTGATGATTATGACTCGCTGCTGCTTGCCGGACTTCCTTGCTGAAATCATCTCCTTTGCAACCTTGCTTGCGAGCCGCCCTAGGATCTTGTCCGTGGCATCGAAGACCATGGTTGACTCAGACAAGGATCCTCACCCCCTTCCCATTCGGGTTCTCTTCCATGAGTTCCCGGATTGTAAGTGTACGTCCTCCGGAGGCTTCGATCTTTGTCTTGGCCCCATCGCTGAAGCTGAATGCGGCCACTGTCTGGCCGCCGCTGATTTCGCCGCTACCCAGGACCTTTCCTGGCACTAGCACCGTCTCCTTCTTGTCGGAATGGCGGGAGATGTGGCTCAGGTTTGGCTGGGCCCAGTTTTTCTTGCTGGACTCGAGCCGGGATGCGGTGTCTCTCCATATCGGAGAGCCAGTGGAGCGGCCATGATCCTTCAAATCCCAAATGAGGGAAAGTAGTGTAGCATTGGTCTTCCTGTCGTGCTTGCTCATAGCTTCCCCCCTAAGTTAGGTAGCGCGGCCACCAAAGTCCGTGTTATGAATCCTGCGGGCGCCCCCTAAGGGGCGGAAACGTCCACCAATCCAATGTCGGCGTCAAATCTTGAACCCGTCATCTTCCTCGGCTTCGTCGATGCCGGCGAACCTAACATTGCCCTCCGCATCGACAAACTGCCCTGCCTTGACAGAGGGGCCATATAGGGATGACTCGCTTACTGATGCTCTGTTCAGCATGCTGTCTCCCAAGGATCTGTTCATACTCCCAATCATAGACTGGAAAATATGGATTGCTCTATCTCTCTCCTCGGAGCCGATATCGTGGTCCGAATATCTGGCCTCCTCGAAGATTGAGAAGAACATGTCTATCTCGCCGGGAGGGACGATTCCTCCGAGCATGTTGTTTATGACGTCCTCGAACTCTCTGGTTGTCTCGAAGACCTTCTTCATGGCGCCTTTCATTCTGAAGTACTTGATTAGGTCCTTGTAACAGGAGAAAATCGCCTCGATGTAGTTGTTTGAGGCCTTGAGAGACATAAGGGCATCAGTCAGTATGCCTCGTAGGACCTCGACCTTGCGGCGCTCTCTGTAGTTGTTGTACATCAAAGCCCCAACTAGGGTGACAGCGGACATTGAGATGCCGCCCAGAAGAATAACTTGGGTCGTCCAGAGCCCGCCGCTACTTGCAGAAGATAGTTCGCCCAACTTGATCTCAGGAGTACTGTTAAGCCACTGTTCAACGAAGTACGGCTTGTTCGCATCCGCTGATTCGAAGTGAACTAGGACACGCCACTTTCCTCCGACTGCCGACCACTCCGGGTGTCCGGGGATCAACTCACCAGTGTATGGGAATGAGAAGTTGGCCGAGCCTCGTTCGTTGGTGATGAAGATCTCAACCCGTTCTGTCTGCCATCCTGATCCATTCCAGAACTGCCTATGGAACTCAACTCTCTGGCCCTCTACTGTTAGGTCCAACCGGTCCCTGAGGATTGCGACCTCCCCTGCAATGACGTCATCAACTTGGTATCCGGTCGGACTTGACCAATGTTGCTTCAGGAGGATGTCGATCTTGCTCCTGACTAGTACCTCCACGTCAACTATCGAGCTGTTTAGGACTGGGTTAGGCTCTAGTGCCTCATAATCGCAGCCCCCGGGAACGTACTTCTCTGGTTCGTAAGCAACTCTGACGGTTCTGAATCCTTCCAGATTGTTCCCGCTGGGCTCAACCCCTCGTCTGCTCGGGTTATCCTCTGGATCTGCGGAGTACCAAACGAACTCTCCCGTCCCATCAGCAGTGAACGCTGTCGCAATCGGCCTAGTGTTTACCTCCGGGTCGAGATAGATGTTGACGCACTTTCCTCCAACTGGCTTGCCATTTGACTGGGAGAGCTTGGCATTGATATGGAATGCCTCCTTGAGATATAGGACATCGAAGGTAGAGCCGTTCGGGAACGTGTAGGTCAGATAATCGGACCTGAATGGGCCCACTTCCGATACGTCGATCGTCGAGTTGGAGAAGACTGGGAAGAACATGGTTTGTGTTTTGTTCTTGTATCTGTATCGATCGTTGTTTAGGGGGTCCCAAGAGTTGTACTCCACCTTGACCTTGGCCATCCCGGCGTCGACTCCGGCTAGTGGGCAGTTGATGTCGAAGAATCCGCTCTCATCGGTTGCACCTGGTATACATGCCTCTATCCCTGAGTCCCCTGCTCGGAACTTCATTCGATTTTCTATGGGGTCGAAAATCATCGAGCCCATCTCAAATGTGACTCTGATTTGCCTGTTGGAGAGGTTGCCCCCCAACTCATCGGTTAGCTGACCGGTTACTAACATTGGTTTCTCTAGAATCTCTCCCGTATTTGGATCGATTTCTGATGTGTAAACAATCTGTTGTTCCACATCGAGTTCAGTATTTCCGATTAGGCTGAATCCATCCACTTGGAACTGGAGGACCTTCCTGAAGTGGTCGCTGTTCTGGATGGTGACACAGGGATCCCATGCACCTGAGGTCGAAAGCATTCCAGAATCCAGTTCTTCACAGCCCTCGTGAGGAAGGTTCTCCTCGAACCTAAGGATCACGTTTACTGGGCCAAACCCATCAGGAAGGAAGGAGAATGGGTCATCCTTCAACAGCTGTGGGTCTAGGAAGCGCCCATACCCAATTGATCCAGAGGCTGGACATTCCACAGATACAATCTGCCTGTGTGTCCTGTCCTCGAAGTCAATTCCTTCGAAGATCACAGTAACGTTTCCTCCCAGATCGTACCCCTCGGGGTTCTGCATATCTCCCTCGCAGCTGTTCAAGACCTGTCCGCCGTCTTTCTCGAATGGGGTTCTGTTGTCATCGGTAACAACAGCCGTGAACTCCCATAAGTCTCCATTCGATCTTATGTTTGGACTGGTGCTCTGGACATTGATAAATGTCCTAGAGACTACCCACAGGTTGACCTCGGCCGAGTTGCCCTGCCTGTATGTGTCTCCCAGGTATGTGAAGCCTAGAGAGAAGTTCCCTAGGGTATCTATGTCTGTTAGATTGACCTTGAAAACTCCATTGTTGTCGGTAATTGCTATCCCGCTGGATAGGTCCTCTGACCAGGTCCAGTTTACCGGCACCTCGCGAACTGGTTGGTATGCGTTGTCTATCAGCCGGGCCTCCACTGTCGTGTTTTGACCCCTGTATAGACGAGGGAGCGTGTTAAGCTGGAAGTCAGTCGTCCCGATCACAGATACGTTCCCATATGCTCCCGTGGCAGCAAGAACCTGGGCCTGATCTCCCGTGAAGTAGTAGTCAGACTGACTGAAGTCAGCTCTAACACCGAAGGTTCCAGCTGGGTACTGGGACTCCCATGTGAATTCGTAGTCGAATGTAGCTAGCCCTTCGACGGGGTCTGGGACCTTGTTGAATTGGGTCTCAGTCGATCCTATGAATAGGCCATTGCGATCGAAGTCGAACTGAAGGGCAATGGAGTTGTCATAAACAGGGGAAAATGTTCTGTTCCAAACCGCACCCCTTACCCTCATTGACTCCCCCGTGAAGATCTCCGGAACTATCTCGCACCTAATCTCGCTTCCAGGGACCAGTGGGTCCACAGGGCCACATGGGGGTGAGTCGAAATCTGCTCCGTTCTGCATGGTGATTACCCAGTGGGTCCCGTTGCTATCAAGGAAAGGAGATAGGTCCCCTCCTGCAATTTCTGAGAGGCCTGCTGGAGAACCATCCCAAAGAATCGGATATGGCTTCCCGAGCTTGGCTTCCTCGAATGTGGTTCCAGCGTTTGCTAGAGATGGGCCGTGGAAGATGGCGCGCCAAGCTCCAAATGAGGAGCCTGTGAACTGAGTCGCGTCCCAGAAGTAGACAGGACGGTCTGCTGAAGCAAACATCTCAGCCTCGATGTACATCCTATGCATTGAGCGAATGAAGAAAGTGTCGGTCTTTGAGCCTTCGAGGTGCGCCCAAGGCCACTCGTATGAGCCATCTGAACAGCCACCCAGATCGGGACGTGCGAACCCAACAAAGCTGTAGTCGCCAACGGGAAGAGTGGTGTTCTGGTACTCGTAGGGAGCTAGGACCGAGTGTGAGCCCACTGGTTCCAGAGTGTTACATGGATTCCACACAATCTCCTCATACCCTCCCGTAGGAATCCCGGGGCCATTGTCCAAGAGAGAGTTCCACTGAACCTGTTCCCATCTGTCTACGGTTTGGTTGTACGCCAGAGAAACCCATCCTCCGGAGTCAGCTCGATATCCGTTTCCGTATCCATCGTATACTGTTGGATCCGTGATGTTGCCGAATTGCGTCCCGGGGTCGCTAATCGTGAACGAGACGGGGGCATACGGGAGTCTGTTATCGAAAATGCCTCGGTTGTAGTCGGCTGAGAAGTGGACCTTGAAGTCAAGCTTCAGCGGTTGTTCATCTGCCCTGAACCTCTGCCCGGAAACGAAACCAATGGTTGTGTTTGCCCTCACCTCAACAGGCATTCCTGCATCCCCAATACCATCTCCATCAGAATCTGTGAGCGTTGAGCTATAGTCGTGGATGAACATCTCGGTCACCTCTGAATAGACCTCATAGGTCGTGTTGGGGCCAACTGAGATGTCCTCAGGGAACAAGAATTGGCCCACGATGTACTCTCCATTTTCATTGGTTAGAACGTCTATTGTCTCGATAACTGATGTTCCATTAGCAGTGTATCGAATGTGGACTTGTACTGGAAGGTCTGGAGCTGGGACGAACCCGGTATCTTCGAGCCAGAAAACTGATCCGTTGAAAATCGATGGTCGATTGTCATCGAGCCAGAGGATCGGTTGTGCAGTCAGTGTGATCCTAGTTGTGATCTTGTCGTCGTTATCCAGAATGCCGTTGTTGTTGGAGTCCCAGTCGGAGCTGATTCCGGATGCCTCCTCGATCTTGTTTGCAGGTGTCGGCCAGTCTCCCGAAGACGGATTGTTCCAATCCAGATCCTCCCTTCCATCGTTATCATCGTCAACATCGAAGTAGTCTGGTCCGGTTGAGTTGTTTGTTGGGTTGGCGATTCCAACCCCCCCTCCAAAGTCGTCGTGATCCCAGGGGTTTGTTGACTCGGAGCCGTATCTGGAAGGCCAGAGCATCACTTCGTCTTCGTCCTTCATCCCATCGTAGTCGTCATCGTCATCAAAGTCGTCCCTGATGCCATCATTGTCGTGATCCCACGGTGCGATTGGGAAGTTCAGACAGCAGGTATCGTCAATCGGATCTGCGGTTCCCATCGTGTCGTTCAGGTTCTGTAGTTCCAGGGAGTTGGGGATCCCATCGCCGTCCCAATCGTCATCGGCCCAATTGACAATCCCGTCATTGTCATGATCCCACGGGCTCTGCTCCTCCCCAGTGAAGCATCCGGGGAAGGTCTCCTGAATCTCGTCTATCAGCCCATTGTTGTCATCATCTGGGTCTTCGCCATCTGGAACTCCGTCGTTATCGTTGTCCACGTCATAGTACTCTGGGAATAGTAGGGCCTGCCCTAGGACGCCTCGGTCCCACACTGCCTGGTAGATTCCGTCATCATCCGGATCGGTGTCAAGGCCGTCATCGTCATTGTCCTCGCAGTTGCTACCGGTGAAGTAGTACGGCTCTTCGATGCCTGCATCGTCATCGAGATCGTCATTGCTGTCGATCTCGAAGAAGTCCCATGTCCCATCGTTGTCGTCATCTACATCGAAGTGATCGTAAACGATGTCCCAATCGTCATCCAAATCGTTAGTGTTGTTGTACATGCAGTTGGGCGTCCAAGAAACTTCTGGCATCGGTTGTCCGCAGTCTATGTCCGGATCGACGTCGTCGTTAAGGTGGTCTGCAATCTCATCTGGGAAGAAGTTGTTATTGGAATCTGCTGACCAGACAAAGAACTCGAAGACTTCGACTCCCAGATATGCTATCCATAGGTCCCTGTTGTTTCTGATGTCGTCATAGGTGTAAGCCACGGATGGGGCTGGGTTGCTTTGTGGATCAAAGGTGAACCAGAAGCAGTTGTTGTCACAGCTTCCCAGACCGGTCGGGTGATTGGTTCCGTCGTATGCCCCGTCATCCCAATCGGCATCCGGCCGGGTGCTGTATGGGACAGTGAAGGATTGGCCTCCCGACTGTGTCGGAGTCAGTAGTGGGGCCTTGAACAGATATCCGTAGATGTGCCCACAGTACCTCTCTTGGCCGGACGGTTGGATAATGGTTCCACAGGAGTTCCCATCAAGTGTCCCCCCCATCCTCACGTCGTTGACGTCCAGAATCCCATCGTTGCCCTCATCCTGATCCCACCAGTCCGGCATGCCGTCCCCGTCCTGGTCTACATCGATTCCATTGACCAAGGAGTCGCCGTCTGCGTCTATGTCGAAGAAGTTGTCACCGTTGTAGGGGCTCCACTTCATCATGAGGAACCAATACATCTCTGGGATCGTGCCGCTGACTGAATCTATGTTCAGGGGGTCGTACCCATTGTAATCGAGCACGAAGCTGTTGTTTTGGTTGAATGGGTTGAATCCCCAGGTCATGTTCCAGTAGTAGTCTGGAACGCCGACGTATGCGTCGCTGTCCTCGGATCCGTCTATTGAGTCCCCATCGCTTTGCGGCCAGCTATTGCCGTAGAAGTTGTCAGTGTTGTCAGCGTCTACCACCCCGCAATTACCGTCATCGGGGTCGAAGAAGTCGTTGATGCCGTCATTGTCGTCATCCCAGTCTTCATCGTTCTGCAAGCCGTCGCCGTCGACATCGGTATCGATGTCATTGGCTCCGTCGTCCCTGAACATGGAGCCGTTAAGCTCGTGTAGGTCGGCGTCATTGTCCAAGTCGCAGTCCGGGTCTATGTCGAGCCAATCTAGGATTCCGTCGTTGTCGTCATCCATATCGACCCAGTTGTTCAGACCATCTCCGTCCCAGTCATTGAATCCGGTGTAGGATGTTCTCCAGAGGACGCAATTGTCACTAGGATTCTGGGGGTTCGGATTGGAAACGCTAGCGCAGTCCCAGGTGGCCACCTCTGCAGATGAGTTCAGTGGGTATGGATCCTCTTCATTCTCGAGGCCGTCGTTGTCCAAGTCCCATGGCACGGACCCTCCCAGTAGGTTGTCGGGATTTTCGGTTCCACCCATGTCGGGATCGAGCCAGTCCCATACCATGTCGTAATCGGCATCTATCGATCTGAACCTATCATCGTCCAAATCCCCATCGTAATCAATCTCGCAGTCTATTCCTGGAGTCTGGATTGGAGGTGCAAATCCATTGAATGCCTGAGTCGGGTAGTCCCCCTGCCCATCTTGATTTGTGTCGAGTTGCCTGCAAGAGTCCGGGATTCCGTCATTGTCGTCATCGACATCGTACATGTCCGCAAGGCCGTCGTTGTCATCGTCCGTATCTGATGAGTCGGGGGAGCCGTCGTTATCGTTATCTGGATCGAGGAAATTCGGAATTCCGTCTCCATCCAGGTCACCGTCCACAATCTCGAAGAATGCCTGCTCTCTTGGATGCTCAAGGGCATGCAAGGCGACGTAGTCTAGACCGTCGACGTAATCTCCGTAGTCCTCTGGGTCCCATCTTTGCCAATCATCCCACAGAATGTTTGGATCGGAATCGATTGCTGAGGTCTGCTCTGAATCCCATGGGTGGATATCTGAGATATCTGGGACCAGGTCGTTGTCATCGTCCAGATCAAAGTAGTCCTGTATTCCATCGGAGTCAAAATCGCAAGGCCAGACGAATTGGTCGATTCGCCCATCGTTGTCGTCATCCTCGTCGTAGGAACCGCGCCCAGAACCGTCGATGTCCTCATCGGTAATCCCGTCGTTATCGTGATCCATGGGATTCTGATCCACCAAGTAGTCTAGTCCGACGGGTTCACCTGTCCACGGATGCAAAGTGCTTGGTTCGACGTGTCGCTCTGAGGTAACGTTCCAGGGGTCGATTCCTTGGTCGTAGTCAATGGGGCCCTCTAGTATCCCATCGTTGTCGTCATCCCAATCGAACTCGTCCCTGATTCCGTCGTTATCGTGATCCAGGGGGTCTGTTCCGTAACATCCGTCAAACCTCTCAATTAGATCATTAATACCGTCGTTGTCGTCATCCAGATC
>Ga0066851_10000270_pt1 | contig 25561 bp, 23 predicted proteins | sample ETNtaG_7_FD_65493 | JGI IMG/M metagenome (GOLD analysis project Ga0066851, IMG submission 65493) | Marine microbial and viral communities from oxygen minimum zone, Eastern Pacific Ocean - ETNP201406SV65 | ecosystem: Environmental > Aquatic > Marine > Oceanic | place: Pacific Ocean: Eastern... | reverse complement strand
ACCACCGTCAGGATCCCGATATACGGAAGAGTCCCATAGAAGATCTGGTACGCTCATGTTTCTCGGAAGTGCATCGCTCGATTGAAGTAAGCGGTAAACCGCTGTAATTGGGCATCTGAAACTGTAGGATTCAAGCATGATGATGCGTTGAGAGCTCATAATGGAGAGGGGGAGTCCGTTCTCGGATGAGCCGGTGGTGGTTCTGGATGAAGTTTTTCCAGGGCATACAAATGCCCTAAACACTCTTTTTGGTGGTAGATTAATGGCAATCATGGACACAGCAGCTGGAATGGTTGCCTCTAAGTTTGCACACAGAGTATTTGTTACCGTTTCAGTAGACGCCTTGAAATTCAAGAGGCCTGCATTCCAAGGAGACATTATCAGAACAACATCCAGAGTGGTTTGGACCTCTCCTAGAACGGTTGGAGTCCATGTCACTTCTTGCAGGCTTTCTCGTTCTGAATGGATCGGCGAAGAGATTTGCTCTGGTTTCTTCTTCATGGTTGCAATTGATGAGACAATGAAGCCAGTAGAGGTTCCGCAATTTGAACCAGGGACAAAGGAAGAGGAAGAGATGTGGAGACTCGCAGAGCAGGCTAGAGAAGCCATGCGCTAGTTAGTAACGGCGAGAAAAAAAACGTCTCTAAGTATCAATAATTGGTTGTTTTATTTCCCATGGACTTATACCGCGTGTAAGACGCTCGGAGGTTCGGATGGGATTGGCCGGGCCAAATGGCCCGACTGAGAAGAGGCGTGCCGAGTTAATCGGCGGACTCTACTTAGTCGGTGCGAGAGGGAAGTGTTGTGCAGTAATTACTGAGCGACAGTTGACCATCGAAAGAATAGATGGGAAAGGGTTCAGACTTGACTTGGCGGCCATTGAGAGAATGAGGCATCTTAAGATCCCGGTCCTTCCATCGGGAACAAATTTGATTGGATTAGTTGCTATCTATCTAGGTTTCACGACCATTGTCTCGCCAATAAATTGGTTGGCAGTGGCACTGGGAGCGTCAATAATTATCTCAAATATTGTTTCTCGATATGCCATCCTCGCAATAGAGACGGGTTCTGGAGATAGACACCTGGTATCAGGAAGTGAGGGGGATCTTCTGAAGCTATGTCTAATTGTAGATAGGGTTAGGCACGGCAGCAATATGGACGAGGCGATGTTGGGGCTAGAGAATCTGGAAACTGAGATTCCAACTTTCCCAGCTCTGAGAGACGTCGCAGGAGTATTGGGGGAAAAACCAGTTGCTTCACTTCCGTTTTCTACTCGATCGGAGGCATTTACCCCGCATCAGGAGGATAGGCTGCCAATAATGGAAATATTTGAAGGTGACAAAGCGAAATTGGAACCTCCAGAAACAACTTCTGAAAGGGCCGATATTGTTGATCGGAAAAATACCGAAGCGATTTATTCCCCTAGTTTTTCCAAACAGAATGCTTACGAGAGAGCATGGGGGGTTCAAGAAACTCCAACTTGGTATAAAGAGAAAGAGGCTGAGTCGAAGCCTAGTAGCAGAATTGATTCTGTATTTTCTGATGCTGCAGAAGGTCTCGATATGTTCTCTCCAGGGGGGTTATTCGACTCAGGAACAATCTCCGATTCTTCCAATACTAATGAGGTCGAAATGGGACTATTTGATTTTGAACTTGATTCTCCAAAACAAGATTCGGGCGAGAGGTCATTTTCTAGTTCTCAAATGATCAAGAGGGCACATGAAGAACTTGGGGCCCCTGTAGAGCCATTCCGGGGGAAGCTTTTGCCCCCACCTACCGAAGAGGCTGTGAGAGAAGAATGCAAGGCAGGAGTAGTTAGGCAGGCAAGGGCTATGCAAGAGTTGAGAACTAAGAGCAATGATAAATTCAGTTATGCTCAATCAGCTAATCTGGATGATTACCCGGCCTTGAAGGGACTTGCCTCAACAATGTCTGGAAACAGGACGGCTGTTGTAAAGCCTAAGGCAGGTGTTTCTGGTGGTTGGCTTTCTAGATTATTGAGGCCTAGTAGCTCAATGAATAGACATAGAAGAAGTGATGCTGGGACAACTGATGAGATAGAAACTGAGAGGTTCCAGAGTACTCAGCACATGAGGCTGAGAAGCGATCAAGATCATCAAGCAGATGTTAGCGCTCGAATTAGGTCTATGAGAACTGTTGTCCATTCTTCTACTGCGAAGGATAAGCTAGATTCAATCGTTAGTGGCCTATCTGGAAAGGATGACGAACGCCTGATGCTAACTGATAATCGGGATTCTTTGAAATTCGGTCAGCTAAAACCCACTTCGTCAACAGATGACTCGCACCCTCTTCCGGGTCTGAAAAGGTTGGGTTAATCACAGTCCAACAATTCGCCGGTATCTGTCCATTCTTGCATGATAAAGACCCCTCTCTAAACCTTGAAGATTATCTGTTCCAAGTCCTTGAATTGTAAATGAAGAAGAAACCGTTGCATGGACCATCGCATCCCTCATTGAATCGAGATCATTCAGAATTCCCTTTCTTCCAGACATGTTTGCTAAGAGTGCGCCGGCAAATGAGTCTCCACACCCAGTCGGGTCGACTACTTCCGTGATTGGGTAGGATGGGAGGGCAATAATCCCACAAGGGAGATGGGCAATTACTCCTGAAGATCCCCTCTTGATAATTAGTCCTCTTGGGCCCTTTCCGGCCGATTCCCCCCCTTCTAAGCAAGATCCCGATAAAATTGGTTCGATTGCCTGCATGAATATTTCTTCTCCCGAGATGGCACAAACCTCCTCTTCATTGAGAATTGCCAGGTCAACCTTTCTTAGAGCCTGTGAGAGAGTAGAAAACTCCGTCTCAATCCACAGCATGAATGTGTCAATTGCGGTAATCTCAGAGCTTGGGCACTGATCAAGGACAAGAATCTGGGATGCGGGATGGGTGTTAGCGCAAAAGAGGATTCCAGGAGACCTCCATTCTTCAGGAATTTCAGGGGTGAAGTCACCTAACACATTGACCTCTGTAGAGATAGTTTCTACATTCTCCATTGTGCCAGAATACCTTCCTGACCATCTAAATGTCTTACCTGGTAACCTTTCAACTCCAGAGAAGTCGATGCCCAAATCTTCTAGTTTGGATGAATGAGAAATTGAGAAATCATCCCCTACTGGCCCTACTAAGCCCACCCTAGCTCCTCTACCCGGAATCATTGGAAGATGGAAGGCTGCAGAAGCTCCAGCATGGACCGCGGAACCTCCGAGGACGTCTGAACCCGAAGCAACTGGGGTTTCTATGTCGTCATATCCAATACTTCCAACGATAACCAGTTCCAATTAACCACTTCCAACTAGCAAGTCTGCATGATTCTCGAGATAGTCGGTGGTAATCTTTCTTTCTAGGAAATCCGATTCCTGAAGAATTGCTCTATGGAGGGGGATCAAGGTATCCACCCCAATTAGAATTGTCTCTTCCAAAGCTGAGTTCAGACGTGCTATCGCCTGACTCCTATTCGGCGCCCAAGCAATTATCTTGGCAAGTAGCGAGTCAAATGACTCAGGCATGTTATAACCCGAGAAACCATGGGAGTCTACTCTAATCCCCGGCCCCCCCGGCCAATGACACTCCCACAGTTTTCCCGGAGAAGGTTCGAGAGTTACGGGGTTCTCGGCGTTAATTCGGACCTGAATTGCGTGGCCATTCAATTTCACTTCTTCTTGTGAGATTGGGAGCTCTGCTCCAGAGGAAACTATGATTCCTAAGGAGACGAGGTCGATCCCAGTTAACATCTCAGTAACCGTATGCTCCACTTGGACTCTGGGATTAACCTCCATGAAATAGAATTCACCATCTGAGTTTCTGAGAAATTCAAAGGTAGCCAGTCCCCTATAGCCAATTGCCTGGGCACCTGCAACCACTTTGGCACCGATATCTTCCCTTTCGGACTCACTGATCCATGGGCCTTCTTCGAGAATCTTCTGATGCCGTCTCTGGATTGAACAGAAGCGCTCCCCGATATGGATTGCTTTCGAACCGTCCCCGATTACTTGGAATTCAATATGCTCCGCAGAGGTAACATATTCCTCTATGAAAACCCTGCCATCTCCGAAGGCTGATTCTGCCCTACCTTGGCATAACCTCAGGGCCGATTCAAACTCAGACTCTGCATTTACCACTTGCATTCCGATTCCACCCCCTCCAGAAGCTGCCTTGATCATAATTGGGAAGCCAATTTCAGAGGCTATCTCGAGAGCCTCATTGTAGTCAGAGATTGGCTCTCCAGTCCCCTTGGCAACAGGAATGCCTGCCTTTGACATGACCTCTCTGGCAGCAATCTTATCACCAAGAAGCCTAAGTGAGTCAGGAGATGGCCCAATGAAGGATATTCCTTCATCTGCGAGCCTCTGTGCGAAGGTTGGGTTCTCAGATAGAAAGCCATAACCTGGATGAACGGCATCAGCGCCGACCTCCTTGGCAGCAGAAACTATTGCCTCAATGTCAAGAAAGGATGCTAGTGGGTCCTCTCGAGAAATGAAATATCCTTCATCTGCCAGCCTCACTGGGAGGGACATTCGATCCTCTCGACCATGGATTACTACAGATTCAACTCCTAACTCGCTCAATGATCTCACTATTCGTAGAGCTATTTCCCCACGATTAGCAACCAAAACGCGACGGAACATGCTACATGGCAGGTGCGCCATCGTTTGAGTGAATCGGCCTAGTAAACGTCTCGAAGATATCGCTTCTCTGTCTTCATCAAACCGTTCTCAACAAAATCCTTAGATTCATCTGGAGACATGTTGCCATATTGAGAACAAATTTCCATCAGTGTAGAATGTACATCCTTCGCCATATATTGCTTATCGCCGCACACGTAGAAATATGCTCCCCCCTCAATCCAATTCCAAATCTCCTCCCCATTCTTCTTCATCAAATGCTGGACATAGACCTTCTCGGAACCTTGGCGCGACCAAGCTAAATCAATTTTCGAAATCACTCCCTTTTCGATCCATTCACCTACTTCTTCTCTATAGAGGAATTCTCCATCCTCAGTCCAGTCACCGAAGAAGAGCCAGTTTCTTCCCGAATCAGTGTTGATCTCCCTTTGTTGGAGGAATGCCCTGAATGGGGCTATTCCGGTTCCTGGCCCTACCATGATGATATCTCTTGAGCCGTCCTCAGGAAGAACAAATGACCTAGTTGGAGACATGTAAACACCAATCTCAGTTGAGTTGGTTTCGCACCTATTTGCCATATATCCTGTGCACAGACCTGTTCGATTCCTTTGGTGGTGATGGTATCTTACTATGGCTACAGTAAGATGAACTGTCCCCTCCTCATATTCAGGGCTACTGGCAATTGAGTAGAGTCTTGGTTTCAGCCTATCCATCCCCTCTATTAATTGCTGAGGGGAAAACCCAAAGCTAATGAAATCTCCAAGGGCATCGACATAGTCCCTAGACCAAATATAGTCCTCCATGGCCTCATTAGTAGAAATTAATTCCTGCAGTAATATAGCTGAGTTGTCCCCTAAATCGCCCATCTCAACAAATCCATCTGGAACATCTTGTTCACCACTGGATTCCCAATCAACAACCATTGCCCCATCGAGAGAAGAGAATCTCCTCCTAGATACAATCCTCATCTCTATCTTTGCAGGAGAGTCACTAGATCTTTCTGCGAGACCTCTTAACCATTTTTTTGAGACTCTATGAATTTCGTAACGATCGGTCAATGCTTCTCGTAGAGAGCAACTTCCAAGATTTGTTTCAACTTCCTCTTCTCCAGAAAATCCGCAAATACTCAATATCTGTTCTACTAGTTCTGGAGGGCATCGCGGAACAACTCCAAGAGCATCTCCTGCCTTGTATTTCAATCCAGATTCTCCCAGATTGAAGACGATGTGGCGAGTTTCTTTCTTAGAAGACTCGCCATTTAGAATGTAATTATCAGAAATATTCGTGAAAAATGGGTTCTTTGCGGACCACTGTGATTTAGTTGACTTGCCTGACACCAATATCTCCGTTAATTCGGACTTAACTTGGATATATGAACAGATGTGTGAGTTAATTACCCTTGAGAGTTAATTACCCTTGGCGGTGAACGATGGAGTCAAGTCTAGAAGCTCATGTGGGAGAGCGTGGCGCGCATAGACTTCCTAGGAACGGGAAATGCTTTCGCCCCATCGGGAAGAATGCATGCATTGGCCCTAATTGATCAAAAAATATTGATTGATGCCCCTCCGACTCTAATTCCACAACTAAGGGCAGCTGGTTTACCCCCTAGTCAAATAGAACATATTCTTTTTACCCACTGGCATGGCGATCATGTCTTCGGTTTTCCATTTCTCATATTAGATAGGAAATACATCTCAGATCCTTCTGGAGAAAGAAGTCTCGAGATCCACCTTCGCCCTGGTGGTAAGGAATTTCTCTCTAATATTTGCGAAATTGGTTTTCCGGGCAGTCTTGGAGACTGGGTGGAAGCAAAGATTTATTGGAACGAAGAAGAAGAGGCGAAAATTGGAATTACAGGTTGGAAATATGAGAGGTTTCCAGTTTGTCATGCTCCAGAAACAGATCCACACGGGTATGAATTAACGCATGAGAGCGGTTTTCGTTTACTCCATTGTGGCGACTCTGGACCATGTCAAGAAATTGAGGAAAGAGGTGCAAGGGGGCCGGATATTGTGATTTTGGAGATGGGGATGCCCGATATCGGAGAATTCCCCCACCATCACCGACCATCGGATATTATTTCATTCAGTGAGAGGTTCCCCAATACTTCGATTCTAGTGACGCATAACTATGCAAGATCCCCTGATAGCGAGTTTGGTTTCGAAATTCCAGAGTTGCCAAGTAACATCATCCAGTTAAATGATGGAGATAGCATTGAGATTAATGAGAAGGGAAATTTCCTTGTAAATAATTAATATATTTTTTTAACAGTTATATATATCCAAGATTCAATAATGGCCAATGAATGAATTGATCCCTCGTAAGAATGGGTTAGATTGTGAATTCAATAGGACGCAAATCTTTCATTGCGAAGATTGTTACAGAAGTTGAAAAGAATGGGGAGAATTGATGTAAAAAATACACTTATTATTTTTCTGTAAAAAGGATATACTGAGATAAAGATGTATCTCACAAATTTATGAAAAAAGAAGATATCAAGAGAGCCACAAAATAGTTATCAAAATACGTCCAACTTTTTATCCAACGAGACACTCTTATTACCGCAAACAGATTCGCTTAGGAAACCTCACGATAAGCAATGTTCCTAATGGGGAAGGAAATTGTAGTTCTGCGAGGTTTTTTGAGATGTGAAAAAAAATGAGGGGGAATATTTTCGAGGAGATACTTGGTCAAGATAGTCTCTTTGTTGATAGAAGGGCTTTTGATCATGCTTTCGAGCCTGCTAGGCTGCCACACAGGGAACATGAAGTAGATTCTCTGGTAAGAAATTTGGTTGATGCACTTAACGGCCACATCCCTTCGAATATGCTGCTCTACGGAGTTCCAGGTTCAGGAAAAACAGTTGTTACAAGATTTGTTCTAAGTCAACTAAGGGAGAAGGGCCTAGAGATGGGTCAGACTGTAAAAACCTACGAAATCAACTGCCGTAATGTTGACACGAAGTATAGGGTAGTTCAGGCGATAGCGAATCAGTTAGCTCAAAGGGGTGATGCCCCGGTTCCATTCACCGGGTGGCCTACAGATCGGGTTCTAGAGACAGTTGTCAATAGAATGAGCAGAGTTGGTGGCGTCCATATTATTGTTCTTGATGAGGTTGACAATCTGGTGGAAAAGGGCGGTGATGATCTACTATATGCCCTTACTAGCTTAAACACTCTTCTCAGTAAGGGGAGGTGTTCAATAATTGGAATTAGCAATGATCTTCACTTCACACAGCACCTTGATCCTCGTGTTAGTTCTAGACTGAGTCAAGAAGACATTGTTTTTCACCCATATGTGGCAACTGAGATTCAAAATATCCTTAGCGAGAGGGCCTCAATGGGAATCAAAGAAGGTGTTCTCGATGAAGGAGTAATCAAGCTTTGTTCTGCCTTGGCAGCCCAAGAGCATGGAGATGCTAGAAGGGCCCTTGATCTCCTTAGAATCTCAGTTCAGAAGGCTGAACAGAGAACTCAGAAATGGGTAGACACCAAACACGTAAGGTTGGCTCAGAGTCAACTAGAATATGATCAAGTAACCCCAGTAATCAAGACACTACCCCTTCATCAAAAATTGGTTCTTTTCTCTATCTGTCTAAATGAGGAAAATGGACTAAGAAATATTTCAACGGGGGAGGTATACAGAACCTATTCAGAAGCCTGCTCAAAGATTGGGACGGAGCCACTTACCACTAGGAGAGTATCCTCGCTGTTGAATGAGTTAGACACAATTGGCCTAATTATGGCCCGAAATGTCAGCAAGGGCAGGGGAGGGAGGAGCAAGCAGGTAAATTCAGCCATTCCAAAGGCAATTGATGCTATTGGTCTGATGAATGAAAGTGAGCCACTAGTAAACGAGGCGGCGAGGGGGAAGTACAACCTCCAGGGTCATCTCTAGATGTTTTACCCCGGCAACGATTAAACCGAAGGTTCAGGACGGCGGCTCGATGTCAGAAGGTGGGCAAGAATGGAAAGAAGCCCTGATGAGCCCCAGCAGTACGCTTTCTATTGGTTCTTTTTTCCTAGGGGTTTGGGTTGCTTTCCTCACAATTGTCAATATTGCATTAGGGGCTTACTCTGAAGGAAGAAAGGTCAATTGGATAGATTTCATCACAAATGGTCAGAATACTAATTCAGCTCATGAGATATCACTGTCATTTCCGGATGACATTGTTTTTGGATTATTGAGTTCAATACTTATCGCAGGTGGGGTATTGGGGATGAATGCGGCTAGAGATGATGGATTCATTGGTTGGTTTTCTGGTTTGTCGGATGACAAACTGGTGACAAGTCTTTATTCAACAGATGGTGGTTTGACGAGAGTTTTTTCTAGTTGGATGATTCTGTCTGGGATTGGATACTACCTAGTCTGGAGCGCTATGGAATCAACATGGGTCGATCCTGGAGTCTATTCAGTAATGATCACCCTAGTTGCGGTGGGAATCGGTTTGAATTGGATTCAAGATTCAGACTCGTGAAATTAGCAGGTTTCAAAATCTTGTAATAGAGTCCTGCACCTATTCTTTGAGTCTTCGTCACAATATCTGATTACTACCCCCATGCCTGGTTGCCCATAGATTACGGCAGATCCTAGTGGGGCCAATGGATGAATGAGTAACGGGGTCAGATCTTCTTCTCCGGAAACCACAATTAGGCTACTCTCTCCTTTCTCTAGCCAAGAGGAGATTGCTTGCTCACAAGACTCAAGGAGTGATTCTGTTAATGATCCGGGGGGATTAGTACATCCTAGTACATTGTCGAATAAATCGAAGTTGAGATCTCTAGATTCTGGCCACTCAACTCGCTTAGTTTGTCCATCAATAAAGGCAATATCTGGAGTTTTTCCCACTCTCTGGAAACCTAGAACTGTTACGTCCCCTACTGCGAATAACGGGCCATAGAAATCAGAAAAATTGGATATCTGGGAGATTGCTTCACTTATTGCAATAGAAGTGTCCTCTTCCGGGCCCTCAATCAATTGTCCGAATGGTTGCTTCAACTGCACTTCAACCTGAGACGTGATGGTGGAGTCTGATCCTCTGAATGACTCTGGAATCCAGGGATTTCCCTCTCTGTCAATTTCGCCCTTTCTGATCCTAGAGCTAGAGATCGGTTTGCCATCCCAGCTTACGACCTTGTGAGCAGAAATGACTTCCAATTCAATAAATCCCTTTTCGGCTCTAAGTGAGTTGATTTCTAGACATTTGCCTATTGTCTCATTAGTACAAATAATTGCAGATGCGTAATTTTCTTCTAATGCAGGGCCTATATTATCGACTAGTAAATGAATGGTAATTCGGGAAGAAAAATCTGAAGTTGCATTTTCCAAATCTGACTTTCTTTCTTCCCAATTCTTCACCCTTCTATCCTTTAATCGGGCACTCTTGTCGTCTGTAACCCAGACCTCAATCTTTTCGCATTGGGAAAGTCCAGTTTTGATTAGTGACATGTGACCCAAGTGGAACCGATCGAAAGTACCGCCAATTAGTCCGATTCCGTGCATCATCTTCCTACCTATTTCGGACTTACTTTGTTCAGTGTGCCCCGGGGCGTAACGGCAACCTTCACCGCTTCGCTCTGGCGCCTGACCCACCCCGGGACGTCTGTCGGACTGCGGGGTAGTCCCTTGATTCATTCTATTCCGTCCTCAGGGGACCTACGCAATCCGGCCACCCGATTTGCGCCATCGATCATTCTCTCGGAAGAGTCTCGATGGTCTTCGACGGGTAGTCACCCAATCCGTGGTGCCGTGTTTCACTCTCCACCTCCGGCGAGGGGGTTTCGTCCACACGGTGTTGCCGGTTGGGCAATACTCCGCCGACAGAATTGTTCAAGAACCCAACGGTTGGGATGAAACATCATTTTCTGAAAGTTCGATATGGAAACCTGACTTGCCAATTATGAGTCTTTCTGAAATGTTCTTGTCGCCTTCCATCATCATATCAATTGAGAAATCAGGCCACTTTTCTTCCGGCTGAGCCAACCATCCAGAGAGTTTGTGTGATCTTCCGGCGCCAGGAGTTCTTCCGAGCTTTACTGATTCCAAGGCGTCGAGTAAATCTCTCAATTGAGAGAGGGAGGGTGGGTCCTCACGTTTTTCTTGAAGGGGGCGCAAATAGTTCTGCAGCGAAATAAGTAATCCTGCATCACATCCTGGATGCTTCTTTGATGAAAGACCGGGGGCATCGGAGACCTCACCTATGGGTCGAAGAATAATAGAACACCATGCAATGTCTATTTCTAGAAAATCTTGATAATCAGTATTTTCCATAATATGGAACAGGAATTCAGAGGAAAATGGGGCCCACCAAGAATTTGGTAAATCTCGTGTAATAAGCAATATATCGGAAAGATTTACTTCAATATTCTTTGAGTCAATTTCTAGGAGTTTTGACCACGTGTTTAGTTGGTGCCCTACAGGCAATGAGGAGCCTATTTCTCTAATTCTCAATACAATTTTTTCAAAATCATCTTGAGGTTTTTTTTCATACGCAAATAGCCACTTTAATCCCACTAGAGCGCCTATTGAATCATGAGGGGGATGAGAAAGCCATGCTTCGACTGCCCATCCTAATATATCCGAGTATGACTCCTTTGGCAGCCATGGAGAGTTTTGAATAAAGTGAGAAGCAAGCCAAGCCGCTCCACTGTTGGCCTGACTAGGGTCAATGGCAGGCCATGATCTAAGGAGATTGTCAGGGTTCCCTCTAAGTTTTGTAGTGATTGTTTCAGAGAAAATATATTTTACAGATTCTGGTGCATTATTGGCGAGTTCTGAAATTCTCTCAATTGGGAGATGATCGAAATCCAAGAGCGCCATCCATTCTGATTCTAATCTTGAAGATACGCGTTGCCATCTTTGCCATCTGGTGTTTTTTGGAGATGCAATCCAAGCTGCCAGGGGATACTTTGCCTCCATTTGATTTGCCCATTCTTCATCTCCTTCAGGATATTGGGATAATGCCGATTTGATGATCGAGACTGATTTAGGTTCGATTTCATGTTTGAATTCATCATTTGTTGAAGGGATTCCGAGAATATCCCATGGAGAAATTGTAGAGCTCTCATGTTCCTCGGAAAAGTTTGTTGATTCTCCCTGTTCGACCATTCTAACTGGGACTTCGTCACCGGAGTTTGTGCAGAAACTCAACCATGGGAGTGTTCTAATTCTATCAACTCTAAGAGTATCGAATGATGAGAAGTGACTGGTCATTTTATCCATTATTATCAGTCTGAGGTTCTTTTTCGAGGCAATCCTAGAGAGTAATGAGTTTGGCAGATGACTGTCAATCTCCATTACCAAAGATCTGTCTCTGAGATCAATAGCCCATCTAATTAGAGACTCAATGACTGATTTACCGAGGCCTCTCAAATCTATCGAACGTATTGATGATTCATTGGTTACAAATGCCCTACCCCCCCACTCCTTTCTGAATTTCCTGAGTGTTGATTCCTCGACTTTAACCCTCCTGGAAGTGGAAATTCGATCCCTGAGAGAGTTTAGTCTCCTCTTCCTCTCGCCTTCAGAAACTCTCGGATGGACAATCTCAATCCAATTCTCGAGAGCCCCAATAGGGTACAAATTCCCTTCAATATCCAAACCGCTCAAATCGGCAATCACAAGAGAATTTGTCCTAGCTGATCTGAGAAGTACCGAGCGTGGAAGCCTTTCCTTGATGATTGCAGCAACTGGTTGGGAAGGCCTGATATCTGGAGACTTGCTATGGGCCGACCCTAGAACCCACTCCCCTCTATGATAAGTTGGTTCGTTTAGAGGAGCCTTGTGAATCTGGTCTGGTTGAGTAAACCAGCTCCCTAGTGGAATAATAGGGACTTTATCAGAATCTAGTAGCTTTGCCCTAACTATTCCAAAAATTGGTGGTTTCTCTGCATATGCCTGAATATTCTCAGGACCTACCAATTCTGGAGGTGCATCGAGAACCTTCATTTTTCTTCTATCGAACCATCTTGGCACACGCTCCGACAAAACTGCCCAAGTCCAAGAAACCCCTTGATTTCTAGTGGAGGGTTGATTATCAGGAAATGATTTCAATATTCGGTTTGGAATCTGCACCATTGTTTCTTTTGGAGGTCTCAAAAAGCAAAGAGTAAGGTGTTCTTCATCTCTTGAGAGTATGCAGCAACTATCCCTCTCAACAGGTAAATCTTGCAAGCTCAGAACCTTTGACCATTCGTCCTCTTCCAAAAGTTTCCACCCATTCTCGGTTAGTCTAATCCTGGCTCCCCTAGAACCGGGAGGGAGATCGCTAGAAGCTAGTCCATCTTTTCTCATCCTCCTAATTTCTGCTGAAACGTGTGGGGTCCTAAGGTCCGATTGATGAGCCAATTCAGTGACTGTTGCTTCGCTCTCAGCAAGTATTGAAAGGAGCCTGCGACGATGTTTACTTCTTATTTTCTTGGGGGCTACCGATACGGAGATCTCGGAAGGTACTGACATCAAAAAACACCTTCAGAATAAGTCTAAATAAAAGATAGTAATAAAATGTTTGTATTTGTTACAATTAGTTATATGTTTCCAGTGGAAATATTCTACTACCAGACCTCCAGTGGAAAAAAAAGGCAATTTTTTGGAAGAAAGGTGTCATTATTTGTAACAAATAAGAAGAAATACATACAGAAGCATTATATTACCCTCCGCCATCCTGTAAAAAGTGGACATTGTGAGAGTCCAGAAAAGAGTAGAGTGAAAATATGAGGACTACAAGACTAAGGCAAAAGATCAAGAAATTCCTAGACGATCGGGGAGAAGCAAACACAACTGAGATACTTGAGCACGTAAATTCGACTATGAGGCATGGCACGACACCTCAACAGCTCGGAAACGTACTTTCCAAGGACAAAGACATCCTGAAGGTGGCTACTACCAAGAGAGGTGGAGCTTTGTCAGGGAGATATGAAATCTGCGTCTGGCAAGTACGCCCGGGCGCATTGGACAAGAAGGCCTGATTAGCTCTCCAGACCTGCATGCCAATCTCCGCTCCTGGCTAAGCTGTTCATTTTCGCCCTATGAGAGAATGCCTTTTGGCTGGCCAAGTCTGAATCTTCTACTTCTTCTGCCCACTTCTTGAGTGCATCTGCCTGGAGTGCTCTTCCGTATGAATATGACAATTGCCATGGGTGTTCGACATTCATTTTGTTCATCAAGTTTAGATGTGCTGTTGCGTCTTCATCTGATTGGCCCCCAGAAAGGAAGACTATTCCAGGAAGGTCGTGGGGGACATGATTAGTGAGGCATTCAATTGTCATCTTTGCTACTTCCTCTCTGGAGATTTGCTTTTCACAATCCTTCCCGGCCATAATCATGTTTGGCTTCAATAAGGCCCCTGGAATGTATACCCCTTGTTTCTTGCACTCAGAGAATGTAGCATCTAGAATCTCAGAAGTAATTTCTTGGCATCGAATTGCATCGTGATCGCCATCCATCAGAACCTCTGGTTCGATTATCGGGACCAAGCCCTGTTCTTGACAAATTGCCGAATATCTTGCTAAAGCATGAGCGTTGGTAGAGATGCAAGCAGAACTAGGAATATTTTCACCGATTCTAATTACTGCACGCCATTTGGCGAACCTTGCACCCATTGAGAAGTATTCGGCACAACGATCTCTGAGTCCATCGAGACCCTCAGTAATCTTCTCTCCTTTGTGATTGGCTAGTTCCTTTGCACCCGTATCAACCTTTATTCCTGGTAAAATTCCCCTTCCTGACAATTCCTCGGGAATCGGGGTGCCATCGAGTGTAGATTGTCGGATAGTTTCGTCGAATAATATCACACCACTAATTGCCGACTCATAACCCTCAGTTGTTAGTAGGTTGGAACGATATTCGCGTCGAGTATTTAGAGAAGGTTTAACTCCGACTTTCTCAAGTCGGTTTGACATTGTTCCATTGCTCTCATCGGCTGCCAGAATTCCCCGCCCTGGTGAGACTAACTCTCTCGCATTTTTCTCCAATAGTTGCTTATCCATTTGTCTACCCCAAAACTGGGGAAAACGTTCTGAGAAAAGAAACCATCGTAACCATAGTATCAGAATAATTCTAATTCTGAACAATTGTTGAAGTGAAATAGTGCTTGCTTGACCCTACATCAATAATTTCGGAGTTTACTCTGTGACTTCCATCGTCAAGTGTTTCGACTCCCTTGGCCCTTCCATCGCATACTCCTGTCCCGATAAATACTGAGTCTTCAGTAGAACAAAGATCATCACGGGACCAAATCCTCTCTATGTCGCCATCTATCATTTTCTCGGCACGTTCTCTGTGACCATCATTCTTGAAGACTAAACGCCCCTCAAAGGGGGCTTTGAGGCCGCGGAGTGCAGTAGCTGTAATCACGCCCTCTGGGGCCGCGCCAATTCCCATTAGCATGTCTATCTCTGAATTACTATCTGCAGCATTTAGGGCTGCAGCGATATCTCCATCCCCTATCAGAATTGGCTTAACCCCTAGTTTGTTCAAGTCGTAAATTAGTTGCTTGTGTCTAGGCCTATCCATCACTACAACTTGCATATCCTCTGGCCTCTTTCCCAAAGCATCCGAAGCCCCTTCTATGTTGTAGTCGACGTCCGCCTCGAGACTGATGGCTCCAGAAATCTCTGCAGGCCCTGCAATCTTTTCCATGTAGCAATCAGGAGCATGCAAGAGTGATCCTCTTGGGCCGGCGGCTAAAACTGCCATGGCATTTGGCAAGTCAGATGCTACGTGATTTGTACACTCTAGAGGGTCAACGGCGATGTCAATTGATGGAGCGTTTTTGTCTCCTTGCTTTGATCCCAGGGGCTCTCCGATCCAAAGCATTGGAGCATCGTCTCTCTCCCCTTCTCCGATAGCAACTCTACCATCAAATGGCACTGAATCGAAGACAGCGCGCATCGCTTCTACTGCTGCGCCATCGGCAGCCTTTCCATCCCCTAAACCTCTCCATTTGGATGCAGCGATGGCTGCAGCCTCGGTCGCCTTCAGGAATTCTGGTATTAGGTCCGCTGTTGACACGGCCTCGTGAGAGCGTTACAGAAATCAACCCTGTGGGTGGGCCTTCTTCTTTCTCAGAACCCGGATGTTCTCAATTGAGAGATTTGGATACTGCCCATCGTCATCCTTCTCGATCGGTTTCAGCATATCCCATGCACAAAGCAATCCGGCACTGACGCCACAAAGAGCCTCCATTTCGACGCCTGTTGTCCAATGAGTTCGGACTGTAACAGTGCAATGAAGAGATTCGTCCCCTACCTCCCACTCAACATTACAACCCTCAATCGGGATGGGGTGGCAATGAGGGAGTGTTCGAGGAGTTTCTTTGACGGCTTGAATCGCTGAAATTGTTGAGGCTTCTCGGACATCTCCCTTCGGAGATTTACCGTTGATGACTAAATCAATAGATTCCGGCGATAGTCGGATGAAGCCTGTAGCTATGGCTTCCCTCTCTACAATGGGTTTTGATCCGACGTCAACTATTCCAGACCATGAATCTTCCATTGACTTCCCTGTGACTCGGACTAGGCACTCACTATTAGGGGCTCGGAGCTAAATTGTTGGCTTCACGGTTCAACCTAGTCCGGACTTCCAAAACTCCCCATCATCTCTAATCTCTTTCTTCCATAATGGAGCTTGGTTCTTGAGTTCGGAAATTATCCATGAACATGCAGAGAAACCCTCCTTTCTGTGTTTAGATCCAACATGAATACAGACTATGTCTTCGCCTGGTTCTACTGTTCCAATGCGATGCGAAATTACCACAGATCTCACTCCGAATTGTTTTATTGAGTCATTGGCGATTCTTCTGAGTACATCGGGCAATTTATCCTCCCAAGCGTCAAATTCCAAACGCTTCACTAATGAGCCCTCCTCAAAATCCCGAGTTACCCCCACAAAACTAACAATACTTCCACAATCCTTTCGATTGACGCGGGCCCTCAATTGAGGAATATCGAGTGTTTCACTACCAACCTCGATATGGACGGCCATGTCATCCCATGAGATTTCTCGCTTGAAATCGACGGAAGACCCAACTGTTCAAGCGAGCATCACACTTCGGAATGTTGTGAGTGAGGAAGTTCACATTCTAGGGGCTGGACTTTCAGGCCTGTCTGCAGCAACTTTCCTAGCAAAGAATGGAAAGGAGGTTCACGTTCATGAGGTTAGGAAAGATAGTGGTGCTAGGTTTGATGGTGACTTTCAGGGAATAGAGAATTGGACCAGCGAAGTCGATTTCTTCGACGAGTTGGCAGAGTGGGGCTTTGATGCAAACGAGTTCAAGTCTGATGCATTCGGAATTATTGATCTAATTCATCCGGATAATGTGATAACTCATCCAGAAACTGAAGGTGTCGCTTTCCGAGTTGTAGAGAGGGGGACTGCGAGTCATACGATTGATCAGGCATTTAAGAGGATGGCTTTGGAGGCGGGAGTGAAAATACACTATGGGGTAAAGAAGCCAGCAGAAGAGTGCGATATTGTTGCCGCTGGTCCGAAAGAGTCCAGTGCAGTGGCTTACGGGGAGATCTTTGAGACTAATCATCGAAACATTGTGGCTTTCCAACTTAATGACAAATTAGCTCCGGGAGCATACTCCTACCTGATTATCATTGACGGGATTGGACTAATTTGCACTTGTCTATGGAGGAAACAGAGGAATAGCGGGCGTTATCTTGACGAAACTATTGCTTGGTACGAGAGGAACTATGATCTGAATAGAATCCCAATAAAGAGAGTCGGTGGCAAAGGGGACTTTGGTCTTCCCACAAAATATGAACATCAAGGGAGGTTCTATGTTGGAGAAGCGGGAGGTTTGCAGGACTTCATGTGGGGCTTTGGAATGAGATATGCAATCACAAGTGGAGTTCTGTCTGCAAAGGCAATGTTGGGAGAATTCGAATACGAGAAGGAGGTCAGGAGACGCCTAGTTCCACTTATTAGAGCTAGTGCAATTAATCGATTCCTGATGAACCGAGTAGGTGACAGAGGATTCAAGGCCATAGCAAATAGGTGGATGAGAGACCAAGAGAAGAAGGGTGATGGATTGAGCTTCATGCGCTGGTTGTACAAACCAGGACTGTTGAGAAGGGCACTTTGGCCAATAGTAAAAATTGGAATGCTAAGAAAGAGGCTTCTACGTGACGGAAGAATCGTTCACAGGATGCCCTTCAGGAAAGCACTTGGTAGAGATTATTGGGAACGTAGCGAAGAGGCCCAAAAGATCAGGGATCAGTGGAAGACGATAAGGAAAGGAGGAGGGTCTCTTTCCTTCCAAGAGTCTGATGCTTGATCTAGTGCTGCCTCCGTTTGATTGATATGGCTGAACTCGGTCGAGCGAGTATGACATCTTGGCCCGAGCTAAAGCCCATGAAGAACCGTCTAGTAAACTACGGAGTGACTGAAAACGGAGTAGCAATAATCGAACTTATTTCGGATTCTGATGGAGAACCTCTGGAGGGAGACAGAACTTCGGTGAATACCTACACAAGAGAGATGTGGCACGACATTGACGACGCTATCTTAAGCGCCAGATTTGATGATGACGTATCGGTGATTCTACTGACTGGTCATGGCGAGAAGTTCTTTTCTGCTGGGGCCAGTATCAAGTACCTAAACAAGCTAACACCCGGATACAAGTATTTCTTCTGCCTCCATGCCAATGAGACTCTCTCTAGGCTTGAGCAGACTCCGAAGATTGTCATTGCGGCTCTGAATGGGCATACCGTGGGAGGGGGATTGGAAATCGCCATGGCCGCAGACATCAGGATTGCTAGAAAGGGGAACTTCCAAGTCGGCCTACCTGAAGTCTCTCTTGGCGTTCTTGCGGGAACTGGCGGCACAGCTAGACTTTCACGATTGGTTGGGAAGGCAAAGTCGATGGAGATAATGGTTACTGGGAGGAAGTTCTCCTTCGAGGAAGCAAAAGAAATGGATTTGGTGCATGACATCTACGACAGTATGTCTCTAGAGGAATTCCGCCAGGATGTCCTCGACTACTCTGGACGCTTCACCCTACCATTTGCCGCTGCAAAGGCAATCGGAAATATCAAGCGAAGCGTTCAGAGCGGACTCGAGATCCCTCTTGAGTATCACTTGGCCTTGGAGCGGGAATTACAATCCGATTTATTCCAGTCAGATGATGCGAAGACTGGCATCAAGGCCTACGTCGATAAGCAGACTCCCAGATTTGAAGGAAAGTAGCGATACTAGCTTTGAAGATGAAGGGAACATGTCGGGGCAATCTCTGAAATACCCTCTTGCTCTGGGATGCCTATGGCAGAATCAGAGGTAGTAGAGAGTTACCCAACAAACTTCGAAACGTGGATTGAAGAATTCAATGAGTGGCAGACAAGAATCGGTTTCGACCCCTCATGGCTGGGCGACTACAGATTCGACATCAAGTTCGACTGGGACACAGCTGGAGGCGAGATTGAATTTGGCGATTTTGAGGGAATGCCCAAGTGGGACAGGAGGATGCAAATCCCCCAACAGAACATAATGGATGCGATAATCACCATGGTTAGCGTCCAAGGAGACACAGAGTTTGCAAGTGTTGAGCAGCAGAACCACCTCCTGGCAACTGCGCCTACTGAATACGACAAGAAGTCAGCTCTCAGGATAATGTGCGAAGAACAGAGGCACGGATGGCAGATGGCGTATCTACTTTGCACGTTCTTTGGAGAGCAAGGAGTCCGTGAAGCCGCTAAGCTACTGGAGAGGAACGCACAAGAGGGGACGAGAATTCTGGGCACATTCAACGAGCCAATAGATCACTGGTTAGACTTCTTCATGTTCACCCACTTTATTGACAGAGATGGGAAGTACCAATTGAAGATGCTCAGCACGTCATCTTTCAAGCCACTTGCAGCAAGTATGGGGCCGATGCTGAAGGAGGAGTCGTTCCACCTTGGCACTGGGGCCAATGGACTCAGAAGAATTGTGAAGCAGGGGGTAATACCATGTTCTCTTGTCCAGAAGTACGTGAACAAGTGGGTAAGTACCGGATTGGACTTGTTCGGGACTGATGATTCAACCAGTGCACAATGGGCATACGTTTACGGCATCAAAGGAAGATATGATGAAAGAGAGTCATCAGAATCTGCAGATAGGGAGCATCTTAACGAAGCGAGTAGAGAGCTATACTTCCAGGAGCTGAGGGGCGAGATGCGCAGGATCAGCAAGGCACGTAAGGAAGGAGAGCCAGAGCTACACATTCCATCCGACAAATTCCGCAGAGGTATTGGAAAGTACGCTGGTAAGAATTTCACCGTGGAAGGAGAACCTTTCGAGGGTAGCGACCAAGAGTGGGAGGTTTACCTGGACACAGTACTTCCGACAGAGGAAGACGAGGAAAGGCTGGTTAACGAATACATGCAGCAAGATTGGATCCAGTATAGAGAGTGGAAGGGCAACTAATCTTGGTGGGATCCAGATGCAACACATTTCTCTTTCTCTTTTTGACAAGGGCCTTTGCCAGCCATTCTTCAATAGGCTGACTGAGCTTTTCCACGAGCATCACCACTCCCAGAATCAGGACCCGAGCGGGTACGAAAAACTCCTCTACAGGGTTTATCGGCCATATAAACCAGAAATGCTTGACATGATTGACCAGTGGATGGGACTGGGAGATAGGGAATGGGGGGCAGAGACACAGCGAGAAGTTCTCCTATCCCTCTATGCAATTCGATATCCCGATACACTGCTGATTGAGAGTCTGACCGATAATGCCAGATCGGACATCAGGAGGTTGTCTGCATACCTTCATTTCACACATCACACATACTCAATTTGGGACGATGACACTAGGAAGGGGCTTGGGAAACTAGGGATCGGAATTCCAGAGATGACTGTCGCAGACCCATTCGTCTATGGGGCTTACGTCTCTTCAATCGAGCTTCTGAAGGATGTGGCACCTTTCACATGCTTCTTGGAGCATGACGTGCCGCGGCAAAGGCTGTTCCAGTCTGCTCTGGCCGCATATGGTCGCGAGGGTTAGCACTGCTTATTTCCCAGCAGACCTTCCGATACTCGTGACAATACGCAGAGTTGCTATAATCGGAGCTGGAACGATGGGTTCCGGGATTGCCCAGATGTGTGCCCAGACTGGTTGGGAGACTCGTCTCTTCGATGCCTTTCCAGAATCCCTAGAGAGGGGGATGGAGAGGATAATGAGGTTCTGGGAGGCTGGCATTTCGAAAGGTAAGACTACTTCGGAACAGAAGGCTGAGTGGTCATCGAACCTAACTTCGACCAGTGAAATGTCAGAAGCAGTTGAGGATTCAGATATTGTAATTGAAGCGGTTCCAGAGAGAATGGAACTCAAGAGGTCAATTTTCAGTGAGTTGGGGCGCATCGCTCCTTCGAATGCTGTTCTCGCCACAAACACATCTGGTCTACCGATTTCTGAGATTGCGTCACACACTGATTGTCCGGAGAGGGTGATAGGGATGCATTTCTTCAACCCTGTACCATTGATGCAACTACTCGAGATAGTTCGTCACGAAGCAGTTGCCGAGAGTACTGTATCCACTGCAAAGGAAGTAGGAGAAGCAATGGGTAAAACTACCATCCTAGTTAGAGATGTACCCGGATTTGCAACAAGCAGACTTGGGGTTGTTCTCGGAAATGAAGCAATAAGGATGCTGGCCGAAGGAGTTGCATCTGCAAGTGATATAGACACTGCAATGCGCCTAGGATACAGACACCCCATGGGGCCTCTGGAATTGTCAGATCTAGTTGGTCTTGATGTCAGGAGGGATATCCTGAACAGTCTTGCAGAAGCATTCGATGACGAATCATACAGGCCTCATCGACTTCTTCAGGAGATGGTGGAATCAGGTGATCTCGGGAAGAAGACCGGGAGAGGGATATATGACTGGTCATCTGGAGAAAAGAGAGAAAGGTAATCCTCTACCAGTCTCCTTCGAAGGTGCATTCTGGGTCGCAATAATCCACTAGGACGCCAGTTAGAAGGTACCCGTATGCCATCATTTTTGCTTCTGGCACCTCTAAGACCAGATTATGTGCCAAAGAATGGTGCCACATCGGGCCATTAGTGTTGCCTGTGGGAAGTTGGGGGAAGTTTCCATCGAAATAGGCAGAAGAAGAGCCATTGATGGGACCATCAACAACTTGGACTCCAAATGGGTGATACGCGGAACCATTGACTACAGGCACATTACCAGTCCTGACGGCCCTATCTGCAGAAAGGGTAGTTACTTGCGCATCCATCATTGATGTCAGATAGAACATATCGAATGGTTCCAATACGTCACCAAAACCAGTTTCTCTGTATGGGAGGTAAGTCTCCCCATCGGTGGAGTCCCATATTGATTGAAGTAGAGCTATGGTTATCGCCCTATCCATTCTGGATGGAAGGGACAAATCACTGGAAAGTAGTTGATAGAACTCACTAGGATTTTCTTCAGAGCCATAGTGTGTTGATCTTTCCACCTGATGCGTGAATGATGTCCCCCCCACCCAAAGAACGCCCCAATCCAATTCAGGAACCATGGCCAGTAGAGAAGGTCCTCTTAGTCCTCCGAGTGAAATCCCAATGTAATTTACAGTATCTTTGTCAATCATGTTGGTCCCATTGTGCTTGAACTCGGAGATATCCGAGCAAACTCCAGTTATCGTCCTGACCATGGCAATGTGATTAATCACTGCCTGCATCTGTCTCTCTTGTTGGTATTGAAACTCGTTGATGTTAACCAAAGCGAAGGTCAATGCATCATAATCCCCATCTGAGCTCCATCCCTTGAAGTCAGTAGCTATGATAACCGTCTTGTACTCATTTGCCAGTTCTCTACCATTGATTGCATATGAATCTCCATCGCCAAATAGTCCATGACCAAATACGGTCAGTGGCCCAGATTCATTGTTCTCGGCAAGGGCTTTTGGGATGAGCATGGTAAAATCAATCTCCCTGTTCTGAACGAAATCAGGATTGCCCTCTGAATCTCTCATTAGAGGTGATCTAGCATACTGGTTCTCCATGTAGTGCGGAGTGGTTACAGTACCCCTGATTAGGCGTAGGGAAGTTCCATCCTGTGCAAAGTCCTCCTGAACTTCGGTTATCGTGCAACCTATTCCTGATTCACCGATTCGGGCCTCTGCATCCTCACGCATAATTAGAATGTCTTCGAGAATTGACTCTGTGGATGCTGTATGGAACCACCATGCCGCTTGAAGTTCACTCCTGTTGAAACCAGAGTCTGCCAATTGACTGAATAATGACTCGTAGTCAGAACGCTGTTCCTCGATCCTATCAGAACTAGTATTAATCGAGTCCCTGAGTGCTCTGAAACCATCTGATGGGAGGACCTGTTTCCCCCCTCCATCAACAAGGTTCCTGAAAGCGACTGCATAAGCAGCATTGTGATCAAGTCCCCGGATAGTCCTCAAGAATAGGATGGTGGGCTCTCCTTCTTGGGACCTGGCATCTAGCTCTATCCAGTGGTAAACCTTCTCACCCGTATCCATGTTTAGAAGGATGCTAGAATGGCCACTCTCTACGGAGGCTGAGATGTTGAACTGGGTCGCCATTCCATCTATATCCGGAGTTGCTTCGAATGTTGTGAAGATCTGGGTTGATGGGCTAAATCCATCGAGACGATCCAGGATCAACATATTGCCGCTCTTAGAGGAAGAAGAATCGGGAATTGCTTCACCATCGACATTCAGTCTATAACCAGTAATCTCAGATCTATCCTCACTGAGAAATGCACCTGACGGGTATGGGAGCATGCAATGATGGGTATTTGTATCATCACAAAATCCAGACCCAGGAATATCAATAATCTCCTCTTGGGTTTCCTTTTCCTCTTGCTCCGGTTGAGGATCTGTTTCTGCAATTGGTTCTGGTCCCCCGGACTCATTATCTGATTCGACATTGCCCCCATCAGAGAGGCAACCAGATGAAATTATGACCATAACAAGGAGAACTGCAATAGCCTTCCTACCGAGTGGATTTCCATAAGATAACCAAGCACTAGAAACCATTTTCACACCGAAAAATCATACTTTTCGCCTGTGCTGCCCGGCGATAAAAGCACACATTATGGCTATTGAGGTAAGAGTCAGAGAGAAACCGGGCACCCGTCCATTCTGGCCTTCACTTGAGTCATTTGGAGGCGTAGAATCTGTAGGCAATTGCGGAGATGTGTATACGATTTCGATAGCCACGACACCGTCGACCCCCACATTAGTCCAGTCTCCGGAAAATTCAGTACCATCTATGTACATCGTAATTGAGGCCCCGTTTTCTGTGCTCATATCCATAATTTGATCCGCTGAGAAATTCTGCCCCCAGATTTCGAAGAAATGGTTCAGAGTCAGATTATTCTGAACATTTGAAATTACATTGATTGATCTTTCACCGGTGTACATTACGTGAGTTGATTGTCTACAAAAATCTGTATTGAATCCAATGTAGCTGGGTATTAGAACGTCCGAACCATCCTTTGTAATCGTAAGATACATGTCCCTATATATCGATTCAGTCCAGTCAAAGCATGATTCAGTCACGTCGCCCTCGATGAATATTTCCACTGAGGAATTTGAAGACATTTCGAAATCGGCCAACGCGAGTAAATCTTCTTCTGATAGGAAGGGGTAATCCCCATTGGGCGAGGGGAATTTCTGATTTATTGCTGACATCATGTAATTTGCTAGAAGACCTTGTCCGACTGAAGTTGGGTGAAGAGAGTCAATCATAATGCAATTCTTATCACACATCGTTGGGGTTGCGATGACCTCATTATCGCCGATCATCCTTGCCGACTGATTCTGAAGGAGATCATCAGATGCCGTCATCAAATCAAAAATCTGAACGCTTTCTCCGTATCTAAGTGATATATTATCAAGTCGATTTGCCCAGAGATTGCTTGCTTCGGTAAATTGCGGGTGAACCTCAACTGGGAAAATCTGAGTCAAGAAAGGAAGAAATGACATATTAGGCAGATTCCAAACCAAGATATCTATCTTGGATGCAACTAGAGTGTCCAATATTATCGTGATATTCTCCTCCAACTCATCAATAAATGAATAGTCGCCATTAACGATGTCGATATCCGAATCGATGAAGTCCCAGGCACCTACCATCATAGTGACTAGAGTGCCTTCGCCAAAATTATCTGCAATATCCGTATGTCTGCCTGCGCTAATCAATGTCCAAGACCGGTCTCCCCCGACGGCCCCTTCGTAGTATTCCACACCCATCAGATTAGATGCGTGAATGCTTGCAAATGGACCTCTATAACCAGTGGGGTCAGAACCCAGTGTGCTATCTCCAAGTGATGCGATTGTATGATATTCAAAGGTCACTTCTTCGGATGTTTGCTCCTGGGAGGAGGCTATTGGAGAAATGATGACCATGAACAGCAATAGAGTAGCCAGTTGAGAAGAAATTCTGTTTTTTTGCAAGCGATCACCGGGAGTCAAGTACTGTGGTCGAGATATTGTCTCTCATTTAATGTATGAGAAAGGGTTTCAGAGATGTTTGGTCAAAATCCTATGGAAGTGGTGAACTCCTGATTCTTTTTTCGGAGAGTATCTTCCACGGTTGTAAGATGTAGAAGAAACACCCCTCTGTGTGGCTTCAACGATATCCTGGTCTTCTGATTCGACCTTGTCCAAGTCGCCACCGGCACCCCCTCTCAGCATTCCCTTGTCCCAGACGAATCCACGATAGATGATTTGAGTTCTATCCACTGTTAATGGGACAACAATGTTTACAGAAAGCCCCCATGGATAGAAATTTAGCATTAGACCTGGAAATATCCAGTAATAGTATGCTGCCACATCGAGTCCGAAGTCTGGGGACCCCTCAGGAATGTCGAAAGTAGCCTCTCCGTCACTGGCGATTCCAATCTGCAGAACCCCTCCCTCGAAAAGTTCAGTCTGATAGTTATCGTAGTCTAATG
>Ga0066851_10000247_pt1 | contig 26502 bp, 26 predicted proteins | sample ETNtaG_7_FD_65493 | JGI IMG/M metagenome (GOLD analysis project Ga0066851, IMG submission 65493) | Marine microbial and viral communities from oxygen minimum zone, Eastern Pacific Ocean - ETNP201406SV65 | ecosystem: Environmental > Aquatic > Marine > Oceanic | place: Pacific Ocean: Eastern... | reverse complement strand
TCGGGGCACATTTCTTCAAGAGGTCGTGCTCGCGGGAGCGGGCGTGTAGCATAGCCTGGATAATGCACCGGCCTCCTAAGCCGGGGACCGCGGGTTCGAATCCTGCCGCGCCCGCCATCAAGACAAGGACAAGCCATGCTGCTTGCCGGCTGTTGCAGTCCTATGGAGGAACCTCTCAAAGTGTATCCTCGGGTATGTGGAACGCTGCAACCCCACATCGCACTCGGATAGTGCATCCAGCAACTCCTCCCTAAGGGCCTGGGGAACACTGAGCCTCCTTCCCACTATCACGCCGTGAATTTGCGACACAAGATCAGTAGCATCGAGGCCGTGATTATTCATTAGGTCGTCCACCTCTGCCATTGCACCGGAGAGGATCTTTCTGTTCCTCCCCCCTCGGTTTTCCCACTTCCATTCCACCACCTTCCCCCTGATTGCCAACTCTACGAGCCTCCTTCCCGCCTGAAGAGTTGATGCTTGGACCAACTTGTGAACCGCTGACCTATCGGAGACAAGGCCTCTGATGTCTAGTAGCTCAAGAGTAAAGATGGCCTTCTTTAGATTGCCATTCGAGATATATGCGATATCGTCGAGGACTCCTTCGGCTGGTTCGCAGTTGTTCCTCTTGGCAATCTCAGAGAGCGTGAAGGTGATGGTTTCCCTTTCTGTAGAGGGGACTCTGATCATTTGACTGCGAGATCGGAGAGCATCGATGATCCTCGAGGGGGCACGGGCGATCAGTACGAATCTGGATGCTACGCCCACCGTCTCCATCATCCTCCTAAGATACGCCTGACGTATGTGTCCCAGGTGATCGGCGTCCTCGATGACTATCAAACGACTAATCGGCACATCTCCCGCCTTTACATCGGCCTCTAATCCGGCTGGAGCGCCATCGGCGGAGTCGATGTTCGAAATGCCCCTGTCGTAGGCATCTAGACTGGTCCTGCCAGCAAGGGTGTCCGTTTCGGATCCGCTTGGCCTGAGGAATTCCTCGAACGTAGCCATAGCGCCTCTCTGCCTAGCCAGATCGCGTGCTTGGAGAATGTGAGTCGTGGACTTCCACCCGGACCCGAGTACCTGTCGGGCGAACAACCGCCAGCAGACTGTCTTGCCGACACCGGCCGGGCCGGTGATTAGCAGATGGGGTGGTTCTGATGAGGTGCTTGTGGAAATGAGCGTCTCACGGACCGCCTCTGGGACCGCTAGATCTTCGAATCTTGACGGTGCTTCGGTCTCGAGCCAGCTGGCCATGGACGCATTGGTGGGGTGGCGGGACTTGAACTCCGCGATTGTTACTCTGCCTTCAGAACCTTGGACATGCCGTCCTTCCGTGGCTTGACGAAGATGCGATAGCCGCACTTGTGGCATGATTTGCCTGAAGCTCCTGCCTCTCCCCAGGACATGAATCCGCAATTTACGCACTTGTAGCGAATTTCTAGAGGGTCCATTGGGGAGTTGCAATGGCTGCATTGCTCCTCTGAAGTTGGGTTGTATGCCCTCTTGTCGGTCCTGTTACAGTTCCTGCACTTGTGTAGGATGTTCTGATCTCCCTTCATTGCTACCGAGCCGGCGACCTGCCCGGCCTTCTTCAACCTGTCCTATGCAGAATCGGGGGATTTACAGATCCTCACGAAGTTCTCAAAGATGCTTGATCCGAACTCGGTGTCATTGACCTCTGGATGGAACTGAAGGCCGAATCTGCTCAGTTCTTCGTTTTGCATTGCTTGCACCTCGCAAGACTCGCTGTGAGCGACTACGGTAAACCCAGGAGGGGTCTCGGTGACCTCGTCATTGTGGCTCTCCCAGACAGTCTGCTTCGAAGGTGTACCCTGGAAAAGGGGGCCTCCGTCTCCAGCGAGAGTGATTGTAGCAGCACCGAACTCTGGCTTAGGTGCCTCTCCCGCTTCACCACCGTAGTGACGAGCCATGAACTGGTGACCGGCACAAATCCCCAGGATTGGGATCTCCAATGAGAGGTATTCGGCGCAATTTCCCAGTTCCCCTGTGAGTCCGACTCGGGCTGCCCCTCCGGAGAGAATGAGCCCATCTAGATCACGGAGTTCTTTGACCGGGGTATTGTTCGGCAGAATCTGTGTATCTACTCCCAGGTAACGAAGCATTCTCCATTCTCTATGGGTCCACTGGCCGCCATTGTCGATGACGTCGATGACGACTGCAGCGTCTCCCATGCAGAGGCTGTGCGCGGCTGGGCCATCAATAATGCCCCCTCAAACCTTGAAAAAGGGAAGCAAACTCGACAGGAGGCCGGCCCCGATGGTGTAGTGGCCTATCATGCAGCCCTGTCGAGGCTGCGACCCGGGTTCAAATCCCGGTCGGGGCGCCACTCAGTACCTCGTTTAGAGGAGCCTTTTCGATTGGTATTTTTAGTTGGATTCCGACTTCACATGGGGGATATCCATGCCTCGAAGGAGCACAACCTGAGGGAACTGCTGTAATCTCTCTTAATCCTAAGAGATGGCTCGGGGTATCCGTGGAGTATTTTTGGAAGTGCGCTCTTAATCTGTTCATTCGCGTTTCCAATCTCACTTTCTGACACTACCACTCTTCCCCTAATCATCGAAGGGCTGGTCCGATCAAGGAGGGGAACCAAGTCAGGGAGGAGTTCGATCGTTCGGTGGGGGAGGTTGACGAGGACCAAGTCCCAGCGTCCTGACAGTTTTTCGTCTGCAGCGAGTTCAGTGGCATTGGCGATTCCGACTACTCTGTCCTCGAATACTTTGGAGATTGGGGAAGGGGATGCTGGGTAATCCCTGCGATCCCACCGTCTGAGGTTATCCAGCAGAAGTCGCACTGCTTCTGGGTTAAGGTCCGAAGCCAGAGCATTCCCTATCAAATCCGACTCTGTAAGTAGAGTTGCCAATGCGGGACCTACCCCACAAAAAGGGTCGCAGACGTTTATTGGACGCTGAAGTAGTCCTCGTAAGACCTTGGCGAGCGATAGGGTCTCCAGTCTCTCTGATTGGAGCTTGGTGGAGAAATAGGCCTTGTTCGGATCGCAAGCAATAGCCCTCCCCGACTCCCTAACAAGAACTCTGGTGTTCTTGGCCGATTCTGGGATGTTTTCTGTAACTATCTCAGTCCCAATTCTGGCACCTATTGGCGTGAGTGAGCGTATCCTTAACTCTCCTTGAACACCATTATCATTTAGAACAAGCCTGATGTGAGGATGTGCAAGAAGCTTGGCCTTGGCAATCTGAGGAGAGTATTTCGATATATTTTCCTCGACTCTGACCACCATCATATCTGAAATGAACTCATGGGAAGAAGGCCAGTCCTCGTCGAATGCCTTGAGGTCATCTTCGTCCACCAGCATTTCTAGATGGTTCCACCAGTCCGTATCGGCTCTTTTGTCGTGGGAGCCCCCATGGAGAATCACCTCGAAGGAATCGAAGGGTGGAGGCATTTGAATCGGAGCAGACGGGTCTATCGGGACCAAGCGATGGTCTCCATCATCGTGGGCGAAAACCCTCATCCCCGGTGCTAGCCAATCTCGATCCCTGAGCCTAGTCAAATACTCCTCAACGGAGCGATTGGGGACCTTAAGATGACGCATCACGTTGAAGTGCCGGGAGGCATCATCGCTTCACAGTGACGGAGGCGATGTGCGATGATCAAGAGTGTTCTTATTTCGCCAATAAGACGCTATTTCCGAACTAAGAAGCTGTTCGTTGCAGCGAAAGAGCTCGCTCGGAAGAAGGGTAAGAGTCTGATGGTGATAGGCGACCCGTGCAGCGGCAACTACTTCCAATTCATGTCCAACATGTTCCCTAACTGTGAACATGGGGATGTTACGGTTGATCTCTTCGGGTGCGATGCCTGCAGTAGGATGGACATCAACGACATGTCAGCTTGGGAGTGTTTCGAGGACGGTTCGTTCGTGATTATGGAAACCGGTGTGCTTGGCTTCTCAAAGGATGCAGAGGCTGTTATCGGGCAGATTAAGAGAGTCTCGGGTGGGGACTTCCTCTCTGCCGGGGGCAATAGGGGGTATCTCTGGGAGATGTACCTGTTCAAGACCTACAGCAAGAATCTGATCTACTCGATGGACCCCTTCGACTCAAGGAAGGACGAGTGCTACTCGGGAGTCAAACTGGGGAGAAAGGGTTCGTTTCGGTTTAAGTTCTAAGCGCATCAGATTGATGAGCTTTGAGCATTAGGGAGTGGCATGTCATCTCAGGGAGTCCGCCCCGGACTTTGGCTAATCGGGATTGGCCCGGGTGATCTAGGTCACATGACGGAGAAGGCGAAGAGCATAGCCAGAGGCTGCAGAAAAAGATACCTGGAGGGTTACACTGCAGTCCTACCAGCTGACCAGGAGGCTCTCCTGGAGAGGGAGGTGGGTGAATGGAAGAGGTTGATGAGACCGTCAGTGGAGAGCCCGGAGAGCCTTCTCGAAGAGGCCCGTGAAGAGCCAGTTGCCCTGTTAGTAGTGGGCGACCCAATGCAAGCTACGACTCATATCGACCTCGAAGCAAGATGCATGGAGGAGGGAGTGTTTTTCGAAGTAGTGCCTGGAATGTCTGCCACCTCACTGGCTGTATCCCTTTCCGGGCTACAGTCATACAAGTTCGGAAGACAGGTCACTCTGCCATATCCATATGGTGATTATCTGGCAACCTCACCAATCGAGATGATTGAGTCTAATCGGACCAATGGTCTGCATACACTCGTTCTTCTAGATCTGGATCCCACTGGCATGGGCTTCGATTTGCCTACTCCGATGAGTCCTCTACAGGCTGTTTCTATTCTCGAAAAAATGTTGGAGAAGGCTCGAGAGGAGGGGTCTGGAGATGGTTTCATAGCAGACATTAGAGAATGGGATGGGATCCTGCTGAGCGATGTTGGTACAAGCAGGCAGAGGGTATCTTCGGGCACTCTGGATGAGCTCTCGATTATCCAGGGGGGGTATGTTCACACCCTGATTATCCCCTCGAACATGAGCGACAACGAGAAGGATGCCTATTACAGAAGGAAAGAGACATAGGGTGGCCCGACGAACTCAAGACTTAGCCTCGTGTCCGGTGTCTCGATAGCATGGCCAAGCCACCTGCAGAAGTCAGCTTCCCCGGCGACAAGAACCGTAGGAAGAGATTGAGAGTAAGAGGCATAAAACAGGCATCAAGGGAGATCCAAAGAAGGCTGGAGAGGAGTCTGGATGCTCTTTTGGACAATCCAGAGGGTTTCCTGCCCGAAATAGTCGGAGAGCTGGGGAAGGTGTCACTCTTCGGCTCGAAAGACCCGATGGCACTTACACTGAGAGAGCTGGAGACTGTATCTTCGAAGAGAAATGATGTCAGGTGGCTCAAGAAGAGAATGGCGAAGAGGAGCGGTGGCGACGTCGCTCGCTCGCTCGCTGGAAGCTTAGTCGCTGCTTCTGAGGAGGACTTGAGCACAGTTTCGGTGTTCAAGAGCGATGTCTACGGGAATGCGAGTTACCTGAAGCGAGGGAGTGGTCGACCCGGTCACCTAGTGGGAATTCAGAACTTCAATCATCCCAGACTTAGGCTGCTGGTCTGGGACGACCATGCCAAGGCCGGGCAATACTTCTTCTCCTGGGATGGCGGATTCGTATTCACTGGCTTCAACCCTAGCCCTCCTCGGGAATGGGTAAGCTGGACACTCGACAACACATCAGTGGACCTCCAAGGAGGCGGATGCAAGTGGTCGATTGGCCTTAGCGAGGAAATAGTCGAATCCGGATCGGACACATCCGAGGGATGGCTCAAGCTGGACTTCTCAGATGGAACAACAGTTGGCCTCTCCCAAGCAGCTCTCGCAAAGACGGATGAGCCCTTGGCTCGAAGCATAGCAGTCACGATGATGCCGCCCAACAAGCTAGGCGAAGTCTGCGAAGCCTCGTGGATGTGGAGGCCAGGGGGCTGGCCAGAGGACCGGCCACTACCCGAAGAGGGTATGGAGAGAGTTGGGGAGGTCCTCGGCACATGGCTAAAGATGTCCTTGGAGGACAATGTCGTTTCTCGTACATGCAGGGCCAGTATTCTGAACTCGATATCGGACGGGTTCGTCGTAGGAAACAACTGGTTCGCAGCGGAAGACAGGGATGGTTTCCTAGAACACATGGGGGGGACAGAGGACGAGCGCAGGGCGATGTCCTGCGTCCTCGACTCCATCGAGGGAGGTTTGCATGTGAGATCTGACGGAGTTGTCCTTGACCTTGAGGATAAAGTGATCAGGCTCGAGGACTCTGCTTGCCACCCAGTGCTAGTCTCGCTATGGGATGACTATGGAATGGATATACTAGAGACGATGTACAAACTAACGGGATCTGAGGCTGACAAGGTACACTCACGCCAGGCGAAGAGGAAACAAGGCTTCGGGGCGTTCCTGCGCGAATTGAACGACTCGCTTAGCACAGCAATGAGGCTCGACAGGCTGCCCTGGGAGAGCGGAGATCTGCCTGGTCCCCTTTCTTTCGCCGACAGACTAGTCAGGAAGGCTGCTGAAGATGGGGTTGCTTCGACAGTTGCAATGGCTAGGAAAGGCAGAGGCTTGGATGCGGCGATGGGGTGGTCGTGGCTAGTAGTGCACGAAAGAACGGAGTCGGATGCGTGGAGGTTCGATGAGGAGAGTCGTGACAAGGGAGGTGACTGGGTTCCCGCTCTTACTGCTGTTTGGGATGCAGCCCAAGCTCTACTTCTGGAGGATGACATGGAGTCCGAATCCGACTATCGCTCGTCCATGCAGTGGCTGTCCGAGATCAGTGGTTCCGGTGCCCTCCCCTAGAGGTCTTTCAATGGAGGTGCCCAGTGCATCTTCTCCTGCGGTTCACAATGTGATGATTGCGAACAAGTCTACGAATACAAAGCCTGAGTTAATCGTTAGGAGGCTCCTGCGGTTAGCTGGTTTTCCGGGATACCGTCTCCATTGGAGGATTAATGGCAAGGAGGGACAGTACATCTGCAGGCCGGACATTTCATTCCCTGGGAGGAGGTTGGCAATCTTCGTCCACGGCTGCTTCTGGCATAGGTGTCCTAAGTGCGATCTTGGGCTTCCCAAATCAAACATTGACTATTGGAGGCAGAAGTTCGAGAAGAACGTCGAAAGGGACAGAAAGAAAGAGAGCTCTCTGCTGGAAATGGGATGGAGAGTTCACACGATTTGGGAGTGTGAGTTAGATGGTGGTGCTTCCCAGTTGGTGAGGATTCTGAAGGATTAAGAAACAGAATTTGAAATGGGGGACGTTTTGGGTAGTGTCGTGCGACTCCTAACATTCCTCAGATTCTATAGGGAGATTCGGAAGGAAGGGCCATCGGATCTTGATTGGATTCAGAAGCAGGGACTCTTGGCCGTCAAGCTAACCCAGATATTCGCACTTAGGCCTGATATGCTGAGTATCGAGAAGTGTCGACAGCTCCAGAAGATGTACAGGAATGCTGCGACTATTCCTAGTGAAGATGTCAAGAGGATTTTGGAAGAGAGGGCCCCTGATTCCTTCCACGAGTCGATTGTCTGGTTCGATGAGGTGCCTCTCGCTGCGGCATCGGTTGGGCAGGTCCACAGAGCGACTCTAGCTACCGGGGAGGACGTAGTTGTGAAGGTGGTCAAGGCCGAACACAAGAAGATGTTCAAGAGAGATGTCAAGAGGATGGTTCGGATGATGAGGATGGCGATAGCGCTGTCTCCGAAACTGAGGAAGGTCGGCAACCCACTAGCATTGTTGAGGCATGTTGAGGATTACACCACCAGAGAGCTTGACTTGAGGAACGAAATAAGGGGAGGTGCTGAGTTGAAGGCGATTCAAGAGAATCTGGACGAGGATTTTCCCATGCCACGTTTGAGGTTCCCGAAGTACTATCCTGAGATATCTAACGAGCACGTCCTTGTTTCTGAATTCGTAAAGGGAAAGACGCTTGAAGAATGTATAGATGAGGGGAGCCTGCCTTGGGATTACCTGATCGAGCTTTTCAGGATTCATGGTGCCTACATGTTCGGTGTCGGAACGTTCCATGGCGACTTGCATCCTGGAAATTGCATCATCAACGAGGATGGGGACTTCTTTTTCATCGATAACGGAGCCATATGCGAGGCCCCTAGAAGCGTCAGCCTTCCTCTTTTCGGGTTCTTTGAGGGTCTTTCTAAGAACAACTTGGATACTGCGTTCGAGGCTCTCCTAGGACTGGCTGGGGAGCGCCCTCCGGAGGAGAATGTGAAGCGCTTCAAATCCAGAATGTCAGAAATCTATCTTGGTTTCGGTGACAAGAGCGTTGGTGAGCAGAGCCTGACCGACCTTATGATGAGAACCGTGAGAGCAGCTGTAGAGGATGCCGGGGCCGACTTCGGAGAGGAGGGTTTTCCAATTATTCGCTCGCTGATGTACATGGATGGTTTAGTAATCAGAACCCATCCAGAAGTCAAGTTGATTGCTGAGATGGGCCCGTCCCTGGTTGAGTTCAGGGAAGGTCTGGACATGGAGTGAGTCTATGAGTGGCCATAGTGATGTTCTCGTGATTGGTGCTGGTCCTGGAGGCCTGGCTTGCGCAATGCTTCTCGCAAAGGCAGGGGTTAATGTGACGATTCTAGAAAAATCGGATGACGTTGGTGGACGAACCAGAGTCTTCGAGAAGGATGGGTACAAGTTCGACAACGGTCCTACTTTCTTCCACTATCCAGAGATAGCCGAGGAGATTTTCGAAGCTCTCGGTTTGGACGCTCATGATGAGCTCGGTTTGATCCCCCTCGATCCAAACTATCGCCTAGTTTTCGGAGCTGGCGGCAGTCTGAATGCAACAACGGACATGGAAGATATGGTGGCGCAAATCACCGAGCTTTGTGGAGAAAAGAACGCAAATGGATTCAAGAGGTACGTGGAAGATAACCGAACAAAGATGAGGTTATCCAAAAATTGTCTAAATGCTCCTTGGAGGGGACCCATGGATCTGATGAATAGAAGGGCCCTGAGGGTAGCCAGAGTCTTGCGACCGTGGAGAAGCGTCGCATCTGATCTAGCTAGGATGTTTCCCGATGAAAGAATGCAATTGGCTATGTCATTCCAGACCAAATACCTAGGAATGAGCCCTTTCCATGCACCTAGCCTGTTCACTATCCTAGCATACCTGGAGTATGAGCATGGAGTGTTCCACGCCGAGGGAGGGCTTGGGACAATTACCCAAAAAATGGGTGAAATCGCAAGAGGTTTGGGTGTAGAAATTCGACTAAATGAGCCAGTTAGCGAATTCGTTTTCGAGGGTAAAAAAGTAGTCGGAGCCAGGACAGGTGAGGGGACATACACGGCAGACAGATACGTGATGAACGTAGACTTCGCAACGGGAATGAAGGGGCTAGTCCCTGATGAGTTGCGAAGGAGATGGTCTGACAAGAAGTTGGATCAGAAATCGTATTCTTGCTCGACATACATGCTATACCTTGGCGTGGACAAGCTGTATGAGACTCCTCACCACCAGATTTACGCTGCAAAGGATTACCAGAAGAACCTCAGGGAAGTAACCCAGAACAAGGTAACTTGGGACGACCCCTCGGTTTACGTCCAGAATGCGTGCATTACCGATCCTTCGATGGCTCCTGAAGGGCACTCTACGATCTACGTTCTAGTACCAGTTAGTAGCAGTCATGAAGGGATTGATTGGGAAGAAATCAAGAACGACTACATGGATATAATTCTACAACAGATGGAGCATCTTGGTTTCACGGATCTGAAGGACCACATAGTCTCGAAGACGATCGTCACACCCGACGACTGGGCATCACGTGACATCTACAAGGGTGCGGTGTTCAACCTTGCTCATGGTCTGGATCAGATGCTTTGGAGGAGGCCACAGAACAAGTTCGAAGAGCTGGAGAAGTTGTATCTAGTTGGGGGTGGAACTCATCCTGGAAGTGGACTGCCGACGATTCTGGAGAGTGGGAGGATTTCTGCTAAGATGATATGTGCCGACCTAGGGGTGGACCCAGATTGGAATGGGGCTGATCCGTGGTTCCAGGACCTAAGAAGGCCGAGACTAAAGATGAGGACAAAATGAGGTGATAGAGTGGACCTGTATGACCTATCCTTCTTCCTTTCCACGATATGGGTAGGGCCTTTCTGGATTGCAATGCTTGCCTATCCAGATCATGAAAGGACTCGAGTATTGATGTCTGAACCCTGGTTCTTCATCGGGCCGATCGTGATTTGGTGGGCACTTATGGCATCGAGTCCGGACGTTCTTGTTGACTTCGCCAAAGACTCGATGGATCCGAGAGATGTCTTGGGCGGACTAGCGGATCTGCTAGGTACCAGGGCAGGAGCAGCCGCTGCTTGGGCTCACTTCGTCGCTGGCGACATCGTGGTAACGAGGTGGATGTGGAAGAGATGCTTGGAGAGGGGGACGGAGAGATGGGTCTCAGCGGTGTCTGTTTTCTTTGGCGTAATGCTGATGCCAGTGGGAGTTGCTATACACCTTGCACTAGTTAGAGGCAGTGCGGACTGATTTGATGGGCGAGTGGTTGGAGCACTTTGTAGCCATCCCATATGGATTTTGGATTGCCTGGATAGGGGTCCAGCACTTCCGAGACCCTGCTTGGTTCGAGCCGATAGTGCCAGAAATACTCGGCAGTGCTAGGTTCTGGGTGTATGCCAGTGGTGTCTTCGAAATATTATTGGGAATTGGAGTTGTATTGCCATGGTTCAGAAGAGAAGCGGCTTTCGGGATCACACTAATGCTGCTAGTGCTTTATTGGGCAAACCTGAATATGTGGATAAATGATATTCCATTAGATGGGAAAACATATGCAACGCACTGGCATGTTCTCAGAGGGGTTGGACAGGTGGCTCTGGTTTACATTTCACTCTGGCTGGGAGGTTTTGAGAGCGGTCAGAAGCTGTTTGATTGGATTCGTTTAGGGGCTAGATCATGATTTGGAAGAATGCCGTGGCTATCAAAAAGATGAGAGATGGCAAGACCAAGATGGTGACTTTCGGATTGAAGACCGTGATGGTGACTCAGGTTGGGGAGGAATTCTACGCCACTGAGGGGTTATGCAGACACATGAGATGGCCCTTGGCGTGGGGGGGTAAGATCGAGGATGGGTGCATTCGATGTCCGCTTCATCAAACGAAACACAGGTTGGAAGATGGTGGTCTTGTTGAGTGGTCGCCATTCCCACTTTTCCCTCCGTACGGAAGATTGGTTGGGAGGATGTCCAAGAAGAAGGATCTGGCAGTTTACGAAACTAGGGTAGAAGGGGATTACCTTCAGGTCAGGATCTGATTGATCCGGTGAACTTGCTCTACCTTGCCGGTTTGAAGGTCGTATGCCGAAATCCTTGGTCGATGATCCGGATCCCTTAGAACAATACCCGTGTCTAGCAATACTGCAGATGCGCGACCGTCTTCCATCAGCACGGGACTCATCCAAATACCCTCCTCAGGGGGTTCTATATTGAAGTTGGAGAGCATCTGAACTGGAGTGTGTCCAGCGATAATCTGCCTCTCCTTGTCCAATGGAGATTTGGCGTGGAACACCTCTCTGGATTTGAGCCGATCCTCGTCCGACTGCTCCTCGAGTGGGACGTCTGCCCTATACCCAGAGTGAGAAATTCGGAATCTCCTCAGGATTACCTCGGTCGGTAGACTGTCTGTGTAGCCCAACCATATTTTCGCCTTATCCCTCTTCTCCATTTCAGTTACACCCATCGAATCGAGGGTGGCCCTGCCTCCTACTTTGTCCAACCAGAATTTCTCACGATGAGGATCCTGCCCGAGTGCCTCGGACATCAAAAGTTCGTGATTACCCTTGATAGAGAAGATGCGCCTGCTCTCCCTAACAATAGATAGTACTCCATGGCTATCTGGGCCCCTGTCGATCAAGTCGCCGACACAAATTACCATGTCTCCCTCAGTGAGTTCTAGTTTTTTTATGAGGATCTCGAACTCTTCCCTATAACCATGGATATCACCTACGGCCCAGACTGAGGAGCCTTTGTCCAATGCCTCTTGGAGAGCCTTCTCTAGGCCATGGTCCCTGTGCGCAGGAACCATCCTACTCCTCTTCGTCCGACCGGTTCGGAATCATCGGCACAACCATTGCAGCGATTAGCAGCACCGGAATAAGGATGAAGATAGCTCCGAAGGCGTCCCCTGGGGAGTATCCTGTTCTAGGTAGTGCAGGCTCGATGAGCATCCCAGTGATGAACATAGCCGCCATCAGAGCGGTTGTTCGCACATGGTCTGTGGTGAATTGGGTGGGCCGGCTACGAATCTGGGTTGACATCAGGATAATTAGCACCACGATCAGAGCCATCAATGGGAGAATTGCGAATGGGGCCTCACCCTGTGGACCTCTGCCCTCCTCGAGAGAGGTTTCCATCGACATTAGGACATATAGGGAAATTGCCAGGATCACGATTGCCAAAACGACGATCCACGTCATCCTTCCATCTGTGCTTTTTTCGGCTGCCATCAGTTTCCTTCCTCCACTACTTCTACCCGCTTACCCATTCCGTCCCTTATCCTCCTAATTTGGCCTTCTGCCTCCATCCGTGACAGGAGCCTGCTTGCCTTGGAATCAGTGAATCCGGACTCTCGAACTAGTTCTGCCTGCCACATCGACCCATTACTAGATGAAAGGATCCCAAGCACAGCCTGCTGGTCTCCGGAAAGCATCCGAGGAGGGGTGCCGGGGCCCGATAGTTCAGATGTCTGTTGTCTACGTGGGTCATTTAGCCACATCAGTGAAACACCAATGATCACTCCTACGCTTGTGAGGAAAAGAGAGTAGATCACATAGGAGGCAAAGTACCCGGATGTTCCAGATTCGAAGGTGAATGGGACTGCGATCAGGAGCAGGAGCATGAACCCACCCAATGCTAGCGTGATCCTAGCAACTCTGTCCATTGGGGCTTCCTGGTCTCTACCGGAGGTTCCACCCATAGACAGTCCGCCTCTAGCGTAGATGTGAATGTTGGGCGGCTCGGTGCGTTGTGCACACCGAACCGCTGTTGTTGTATGTGATTACTCCGAATGGCAGTATTGCCTGTCCTCGTACCAGGTCCCGCCTGAAGCCTCACAGTCCTCTTGGTTATCGGGAGAATCTGCATCGTCGTCCCCGTCTCTTTCACTGGAGTCATCCTCTTCTTCTGGCTCCGTGTCCAGTTCGCTCCATTCGCAGTAGAATACGCCTTCACCGCGGTCTGTTGCCTCTGTCCAGACGCCCATCCTAGACTCGCACATCTCCTGGGTGATCACCAGAACTGGTGGTCTTTCGTCCGTTTCACGATCATCGCACCTGTCCAGCATCTTGCATATCGCACCCCCCATTCTGCCTCGGAATCCCTTCCTCATGTCATGGTCCCTGTGGCATCTTCGTTCGTCAGCGCACTCACTGTGGTGATCTGCACGGGAGGTCATGTGCCTTAGTGCGGTCCCTATTGTCTCTGAGTCGGCCGAGCAATCGTCGCTCTCGATGCAGAAGGCGATTGCCTCCTGTGCAGCCCTGAGCTGGATGAACTTCTCCTCTGCGAACTCCATCCTCTCGGTCTCGTCCCAGTGCTTTCTCTCGTCCCAATCCTTGAATTTACCATCATCACAATCGTAGTGGACAACTCCATTTTCTTCCCTAATACAAATCTGGTAGTCATCAGTCTTGTCGGCCTTGTCCTCTTCATTTTCTTCACACCATTCTTCCTTTTCTTCCGACCACACTTCTTCCGTAGAACAATCATACCATTCAATGGTCACAGAGTCTGTCCCGTCTAACTTGGCCTGCATTCCATCAACGGCCCAGGTTAGCTTCTCGATCATCTCGGATAGTGATTCGGAGTCTGCTGTGCAGTCCGAGCTGTCAAGGCAGAATTGGAAGGCGGCGATTAGGTTCGAGTCGATGTCGATCCTCTTCTCGAGATGCTCGGCCCTGTCCTCCATCCTGTCGTTCATCCGGCTCTTCATCGCCTTCCTGATGTGCTTACCCATTGGCTTCCCGTCAGTTTCCTTCGCCTCCCATGTATCCTCTCCAGTCACATCGTCGACTGCTCCCTCGAAGGGGTCCTCCTCTGCGTACACCGGCGCAGCGTAGTCCTCTAGGGTCGCTGCCACTGATGCGCCGGCTAGCAGTGACACCACTGCGAGTGCGACAACACCCATCGTGACGTTCTTCCTGTTCTGCTCTGTACTCTCACTCTTATTTGGGTCCAATCTTCTTCACCTTGCACTCCCACTGGGTGCAAAGGCATATCATAATCTGGCCCAAATGATCGTTATTCCATGCAAAAAGCCGCAAAAGGTATCCTTGCATGTTTCTGATTTTCCAACATTTCTGTTTTCTCTGGTATTTCCAGAATCAGGAAATCTACTTCCGCTCTCCTAATCGTTATGAACAGATATCCCAGGGGGGTGCTCGTGCCCGGAACCTTCGACCGAACAAGAGGGCGAGCTCTGACTCGTGAAGTCTCTCCGGAATATGCAGGTGCGGTATCAGAGTTCTTTACGACAAAAGTCCCTGATTACGAGGTTGCGAGGGGTTCGCAAGAAGCGTATTTTGCTGCTCTCAGAGCCCACGGTTCAGAGGTCGTCGTTCTACCTCCGCTGGAGGGTTTCCCAGACTGCAGCTTCACCGAGGATACAGCTGTGATACTAGACGACTCGGTTGTGATTCCCAATCTAGGTCACCCTAGCAGGAACGGGGAGCAGGACTCGGTTGCTGAGTTCCTCAAAGACGATTTCGAGATTCACAGAATGCCAGCCGGAGCGACTCTGGATGGGGGGGACGTCGTCTTCTACGACGACCGATTCCTAGTGGGGGTTTCAACCAGAACAAACCGAGAGGGGGCCGATTTCCTATCTGAGCACGCGAGGAAAGTTGGGATGGACGTACAGTTATTCGATGTCCCGAATAGCACCCTGCACCTGACCACGGTTTGCTCTAGCCCTAGAGCTGGCACGATGGTGGCAGCAGAGGGGCACCTCAAAGAGAAGGACTTGTCTTTCGCAGAAGAGGTGATTTGGATCCCTGAGGAGGAGGGTTATGCGGCAAACACCATCGCGTACGGAGACCGGATTATCATGGCTGATGGGTACAAGAAGTCCAGGCAGCTGATGATGGATGCGGGCTTTTCGATTACGACGATCGACATGTCTGAGTTCAGGGAGGTCGATGCGAGTCTGACCTGCCTCTCAGTCTTCATAGGTTAGTTTGTAAGACGAATTCTTTCTCGTGCTTCATGATCGGCTCACCTGACCGCCAACTAAACACCGGAGCGGTCGGATTGATACTGGCATTTACAATGAAGGAGGGAAACCTCACCACTTTCCAAGTCGATGCTGAGGGCAGGATTATTTTGAATCAGGGTGGAGATCAGCCAAGTGCCGTGCATATTACCTCCGGTTCCGGGAACTTAGAAGAGAGAATAGTCGACGATACAGATGCCTGGTACAAGCAGACTGAGAAATAGTGGATTGCCCTCGTTTTCTGATACCCCCCACCGAATCCATTAACAATGACTCTCAGAGTCATTGTGCCATGGCTGAGCGGCACGCTAAGGCTGACTCGAAATACGAGTGGTCTTGGAGTGCAGTTATCCTATCCGTTCTATTTACGATTCAGGCACTTGCACCCGTTGCCGTTGCCGATGCTGATTTTGATGAGATGACCATCTGTCAAGACTCGCCCTCCACACTCGGAGGCGTGTGCGATGACAGGATGGATGCCGCTGACGGGACTCCCGATGTCACCGAATGGGTCGAGGGGATGTTCCATTTCAATATGTCAAGTCCCACGGAGATCCAGTTCCAAGCGTCTTGGGCGATTAGGGAGTGGAGCAAGGGTGGATTAGGGTTGTTCAGCAGCCCGGAAATGACGACGGCGCTGCAATCTGACAACATCATGGCAAACGATGGTTTGCCTGCTGATGTCCTCAGGTCTTCTTTCGATGAAAATACGGATCCTAATGACCCGGATTCGCCAACGGTGCAGGAGTTACTGATGAGTGAGATTGATGGTTCCATTTCCTCGTTCCTGTTGAACTGGGGGGGTTCTTCGACACCCGAGACATCGTGGCGCAACAGCATCTACTTGCCCGATGATTCGGGAAACTTGTCACAGGTGGCATGCGAGCTGGATCCTCTGCAAGACTCCGATGGGAATGCTTTCGACCCCCCTATTTGCATTTCAACCAACGTCACAATTACTCTCGATGTTCTAAGCACGTATGGCCTGGCAGTTAGTCCGTCGGATCTCAACACCGCACTGGAAGGACTCCTGATCATGGGTTCCGAGATTACGACAAACTTCGATGTCAAAGTCCAGCCCGGCCACCTGGGCGTCTACGCCATACAGCCTCCGTCGTACGCGACTGTCTCCAATGCCGGTGGCTGGGTGGGGGAAGAAATCCCAGAAGACGGGGGGGCGTACAAATCTGCCCTCTGGACTGTTGACAATCGAGATGCGCCAACAGGGGTACTCCAAGCAGACCTGGACATGTCCATGGCTTACAGGGAGAAAGAAGGCACTGATGTGGTGGAAATAAGCCCTCTAGAAAAAAGTCTTGATTTGAGGGTGACCGTGGACCTGTCAGATGAGAGCGCCTCGTTCATCGAGGTAATAGTGGGGATATACCAAATCCAAGCTAGTACCTTGACTAATTGGGGCGTCCCTGCCCTAATGCCACCAAGCAAAGCCACCGTGCCAGTAATCACATCAGATGGAATTAGGATGGCATACCACACCGGTCTTTTAGATCTGACAGATCTGTCTAGCAATATGCCAGTTTCTGGAATCGGGGATGCTCTGGGGAGTTCGGAGGGGAGTTCGGGCGTTTCAATGGGCGGATTCACATGGATGCATGTTTCTCAAGCTCCACTTGATCAAGGAGGTCTGAACTACACCCATGGACCCCCTTGCACTCGAGGACAGCACTTCTGCATGGAGGGACCTGTGGCAATGGATGACTCCTATCCCGTATACATGAGGTCAATCAGCCATACGTTCCCACTAAGTCTCGCTGATCTTCTAGGGGGTAACCTCGGTGATTCTGGGTTCTTGAACTCAGTTTCTGGTGATGACTTCGGCAAGCTCCTTAACTCCGGAATGGAGTTCTCCACAACACTAAGCGATGCTGTAATGGAGGATTTCGTAGGCAGCCTCCTTCCCAATGGAGTGAGTGCTGACCTCACCATGTCTATTGTCCTCCCAGAATGGGCTTCGACTATGGATGGAGGAGACACTATGCAGTTGTCTTACAGATCTTCGGGAAATCATGATGCTCAAATAAGTCTAACGGGCTCTGAAGCCTTCTCATGGGATCATGCAATTTGCAGGCAAACTGCGAGTGAGGTTTGCTTCGACTCTGCCCCCGATGTAGTGTGCCCTTCTACTTCCAGGAGTTGTGGGTATATTGATGTGGATTGGGATCTGCAAGAGGTGTCTTTTGGAAGCCTTCCCCTCACCAAAGGGGGTTCGGTGCAGTTCGCATTGTCCGTGGACCTCGTAATTCATAGAATTGGGGTGCCTGACGTTCTTTTCGATTCAATTAACACAGACTCAACCACAGTTGACCTGGACACACTGCCAGCTGACCTTTTCCGGGCTTTGCTTGAAATAGGCTCCAGAGGTGATCCTATCGAAGTGGAGTTCTCACTTTGTGATGAGGGGATGTCCTTCTGTGAGCAGGCAATTCCGTTTTCATCCAGTAACTCAACTGGTCTTCCTGCATATGCAGAGAAACTAGAGAAGGACATCGCCTCTCTGATTGAGTATTCCACCAATAAATTGACTGAGGACCCCAACAATGATTTCGGGAACATAGACATGTCAGAGTTGCACGTGGAAATAGGATTTCCGCACGAGATGATTACCGATAACGATGATGTGATTGGGGATGAGAGGGGCATCATCCTTAGTGTGGATATTCCGGATGTGAGGGTCACAACCGGTGTTGACAACTCGTGGTTCGAGATAATCAAGATGCTGCAGGATGGATCGGTTTCTCCGAAAATTGGTATTGAGACCGCAGACCCGACTAGTGCCCTACTATCTCCCTTCCTAACTCCTATGTTCAATGCAATGAATGGTTTGACTGGGGCCCTCTCTGCTAGCATGGTCAGTGCTGATGGAATTAGATCGCAGGAGAAAATCACACTTGAGTTCCCTACTTCAGATCTTTCGGATATCGGTGAGGAAGGGGCGTTATCTGGAGCGGGTTTGGATCTCACCGGATTCATCAACTTCTCGATGCCATTGGGAATTACACTGGAGGATTATTCGTCCTCTCAGGGGCTACTGACGGCTGAAATCGATGGTACAGGAAGGCAAGTGATATCTTACGAAATCGGGCCTAGCATGATCAATGACAACGTGGAGTTCAACGTCCTCATCTCTCCTATGTGGATTCTTCAACAAATACAGTATTATCTCATCGGACTGATTGGTTTCCTTTTATGGAGAGTAAGAAGGAGGATGACTAGGAAGGCGAGGAAGAGGAGGGCTGAGTCGCTCATTGCTTTAGAGGAGTCGCTTGCTTCTTCGGTGGGTTATGTGCCACCCCAGCCCACTGTCGAGGTTCTGCAGGTTTCAGATAATGGAATCGTGGTCAAGAGAAGGTTGGTCGCCACTTAGTGAGGTCCCATGCGAGCCTTGCTGATGGTTTTCGTAGTCCTAACCGCCCCTCTAAGCGGATGCTTTGGGACGGATAGTTCCTTGGTAACAGCAGATGACTTGAGCATAGGTCGAGATGCTCTGATTTCGGGAGTCTTTCAAGAGGTTTCTCTAGAATCGGACAAGAGCATGTCTGTCTTTGTTCCTTACTTGGTTAGGGATCCAGTTACCGGGTTCATCCAGAACTCAACAGTGGTCGATATTGAAACAAGTGATGCGTTTTCACTCGAGCTTCTGGCTCCTCCTAGATCCTCGTTGGTAGTCTTCCTGGTGGGTGATTTCGGGCGTGAAAATTGGCCAGTCAGGGAGTCCGACGAATCATGGGCTTCGTGGTTGGAAAGAGGGGGGTCTGATGGAGTTGGAAGTGGTGTCACAAGGATTTCTACGAATTCATCACTTGACACTCTTAACTACAGTAAAGAGACAGGGGGGGAGGTCACGGTCAAGATGGTTTTTTCCGAGCGTGTTTCCGCATTGTCTGATGACGAGGGTGGCTCTCACTCTTCCGGCATAGTGCATGGGAGAGTAGTCTATGAGCGGCTTCACGAGATCACAGATCCTGCAAATTCTCTAGACCCCATAGATGGAAAGGCGGGTTACTGGGACAGATGGGCGGGTCAAGGGAACCCGGCTTACGAGGATGCAGCACAATATCTCATTTCCGAGTTATCCTCATTCGGGCTTGAAGTGGTTTCTCATCGTTTCGAGTTCACTGACATTTTCGGGATTCAAAATCCGGAGTCGTACAACATTTGCGCATACAAGTGGGGTAGCGTTTTTACGAATGAATGGCTAGTTTTCGGAGCGCACTTCGACATAGCGCCTCCCGCGAATATGGTGGTTCTTGATCCTCACATCACTGGAACTAGGACCTATGGTACTAGGGTGGGTGCATACGATAACTCCGCTGGCACGTCAATGGTGCTTGAGACTGCTCGGACGCTCGCTGACTTCGAGAGTAGGAGAACCATGGTCTTCTGCCTGTGGTCCGGGGAAGAAGGAGGGAAGAGGGGTTCTGACTACTGGACTGACTACTACGTCAAGGAAGATAACCCTGATGTAACAGTAACCAACTACATCAATCTCGACATGGCAGGAGTGAATTGGCCAGGAGGGGGAGGTGCCCCCCATGGAGATCCTGATCCACAGATAGATGAGGATGGTTATCCGAAGGACTCCGAGGTTTGGCCTATGCGCGTTTACATCGGCCCAGGCCCAAACCACGACCGTCTAGATCAGCCAGGAATGGTGGGGCTATCCAACTGGATAGGATCAGATGCGCTTGGGCTGGAAGAGCAGATGGGGACGCTAGTGGGGTCCAACTTCTCTGCAGACACTTGGAAGACCGATGTGTGGTTGGACATGGACAGGCCGGAAGTCATCGTCTACGAGGATACCACTGCTCGAAGTGATCATGCCAGCTTCCAAGACAATCTCGGAACTGTTACGGTAGGTTTTGGTGGTCTGGTGGATGGATACTGGTGTTACCATCAGACATGCGATACCCTGGAGGAGATGGAAGAGTGGATGGCCACTACAGGAAAGGAGTATGGCGAAGAGAACACTGGAGTTGCAAATCTGGTGAATAGCCTAGACATGATCACTTGGTGGGCATTGATGACTTTCTTCCATTGCGATGAGCGCCCGGTTCTCAATGCGATTCAGTGATTACACAGAAATTACAGAAACGTAAGTTAGGGTGAAGTAAACCATCGCAATCGCTATGCTAATGCAAGTATAGAATATCGGTTCTGACCAATTTCTAATCTTCTTGCCGTCCAGTGGGCCAAAGGGGAGCATGTTGAACAAACACAGGATAGCGTTTCCCCATAGCCAGAGTGCTATTACTCTGTTAATTATGGCCACTTCGCTTAGAACGACCCAGGCAGCGATGCCCGCGGCCCATAGTGCCATGTTAGTTAGGGGTCCGGCCACGGCGATCTTTCCGAATTGGTTCCTTGAGGCGTTTCCTGCAACATGGACTGCTCCGGGAGCCATGAATACCCACCCGATTACGGCTGCTATGATTAATCCGGTTCTCAAGCCTCTTGGTGATGCTCTGAACTCCGCCCAGCAACCATAGAACCTTGCGACGAACTTGTGAGCGAACTCGTGCAAAATGAAGGCGGGAGCGAAGGCGAATAAGGAAAGAAGAGAGAACAGGACGAAGGTCGAGGGATTTGCTAGAGATCCAAAGATCGCAGGAAAGTAATCACCTCTGCTGAACATTATGCCACAAGCAACAGTGAAGGCGACGGTAGCCATGCATAGATGTAGAATTTCGGTTCTAGAAAAGTGCCAAATTGACCCTTGGTGTAGGTGGATGGAGGGTGCTCCCTGATGACCTCCAAAGAAGCTGGATGTCACCCTTCCTCTTTGATCGACTTGTACAATGCGAATCCTGGGTTGGCGCCAAGTTCCGTCGTCCCTAGCTGCTGCATGGCTGCTTGCCCGTTTTCGGGCTTCAAGAGGATCGTCATCAACTCTCCACGCACGAGGGTCCCGCTCCGCTGTCATCGAATACTGGTCTCATCGGTCTGATATCAATGCTATTCGGTGTCAATCGTCTAGCATTTCCTCTATCTCAGCGATGAGTTCGTCCCATGTCCTGGGGGGGATTGGGTCCCCGTCTCTTAGAATCTCTCGCATCTGCTCTATCTGTGATTCGTCAGGTGGGTTGTCGGACCACTTGTTCTTATTTGCTACATCTCTAATCAATGATGTCTGTCTAGACAATCGTTGACTTTTCAGCCTCCTCTCTTCTCTTGGCTTCTCCGGGTCATGCTGGTGTTCTCGGATTAAGTCAGAATATCTCTGCATCCATTTCCCGTGAATCTCATCATCAATGTGGCTAAATGGGTCAGCAAGCATCGTTACCTGCTCTCTTGCTAGTCTTTGCGCCTTAGTTGTGGCTTTCCCCGAAGTAAGTCTATCCCTTGCTCTGGTGTGTCGGTTAATGCATTCCTCGCATCTATTGGATCCTGGTGTGTCGGGTGCGTCGCACAATAGGCAGCAGACAGAGAAGCCCATCTGCTCCATGGCTCTTCTCGGAAGCGACATATTTGGCGCTATACGACTTGAGTTATGAGAGTCACTCGGATTAGAATGGGGGCAAATCCCCGAAGCTCTCGAGTAGGCTGGGTCCACTTCCGAGGAAGCAAAGTACCCCCCTCCTGCTTCGGGAGTCCTCTGGAGACGAGTCGTTGCCAGTGGCACAGGAGTCGGTGCATCCATCAGCGAAGGCGATGTAAACACGGCCCTCTCTATCGATGTGGAGGTCATTGAAGTCTAGCAAATTCCTATTTGACCCCCCGATGTCACGACAGTCCCCACTGTTCAGACATATGCTTCCTATCTGAACCGGATCTGCTGAAGCGCGTACTGTGTGAAAAACGGGGTTGGGATCTAGAGCATTCAGGCTGTATGTTACATAGAGGTAGTAACTTACATTGGCATTGGCGTAGTGTGCGTTGCCGTCCCACGGTTCTCCATCGATGTTTGATTGGTTCAGCTCGTTGGCATCTTCACTACCCAAGTAAGTTATTGCAATTCTGCCGGGATCCCCTGCATCGATTTGAGGGAAGACCGTTGAGATGACTTGGTTAGGGCTGATGCGCATACTGGTCTGACTCCATGACTCACCCGAGTCGATACTGGTCGCTAGGTATACTCCCTCGTCGGCACCCGTCCAGATGTGATATGCATTAGACTGGGTGTCGGTGGCTACCTCGGAGTTCTTCCGAGGGTAGGGAGTTCCCTGGTCCTCGCCCATTGTGCGTTCGAACCATGTCAGTCCGTTATCCTTGGAAACTATGACTGTGGGGGTCTCGACTCTGGGTGTGACGTAGACCGTGCCATCGGGAGCAGATGTGATGGCCCCATGTAGGCCCCCATTGGTTGTCGCTAGTCCGACCATCAGCCCCCCTGCTTCGAACGTAGCACCGCCGTCGAAGCTAGTGTAGCAGAATATTCCGACACCCTTGTTGTAGCAATAGTACACTGCTTGATCGTAGAATACCTGGGATACCAGCCCTCCTATGCCATAACCGCTACTGGTCCATGGACCAGTTGCCAGTTTGATGTGATCGTTAACCGGAGTCGAACCGGAGTCGTGCGGGTTTCCTACCCATGTTTCTCCATCGTCGTCGCTCCAGCAAATCCAAGAAGTCTCCAAGCCTTGCATCTGAACATTGAAAATTCTGTCTGTTATTGGGTCTACCCAACCATATGGATCGTTTGTCTGGAAAGCGCACAATGGACCTGTTACGTCCTCCCACGAACCCCCATGATCGCATGATCGCATTACCTTCTCGAATGCGATAAAGAAGATGCACCCACTCGATGTCACGCCTAGGCTCGGCTCCGCTCCATCCTCGCCTACGTCACTGAAATTGAACACCAATGGAAGGGGGTTTTGGTCTACAGGTTGGCCGTCCGGACCCGTGACGAAAACGCCGGATGATGAGTTCTCCTCCTCTATCTCGTTAGTTTGGTTGTCGTCCTGGAGGCATCCAGAAAATGGCATCAGCATCAGCATGAGTGCCGTGGACAGCGCCACCCCTGAGCGTGACATTGCCCCTGCCAGTAGGTTAAACGGCTTGAAACCTGTTGATTATAGACCTCTGTCCAACATATCATCTATGGACCACGAGACGATTCATCGAAGACGCTGGTTGATTCTCGGAATAATGAGTCTGAGTCTGGTAATCACCCTCCTCAACAATGTCACAGTCAATGTCGCCTTGCCTGAGCTCGCGGAGGATTTGGGTGCTGATAACACCGAATTGCAATGGATCATGGATGCTTACGTTGTAGTGTTCGGTGGTTTGCTCCTTGTGATGGGTGCTTTCGGTGACAGGTTCGGGAGAAGGCATGCGTTGCTGGTTGGGCTTGCAATAGTAGGTTTGGTCTCCGCGTTTACGGCACAGTATGCCGATACTACCGAACAAGTAATCGGGGCCAGGGCCTTGATGGGGCTTGGTGCGGCACTAGTGATGCCAGCGACCCTTTCTGTGATTGTTGTTGTCTTCCCCCCAGAAGAGAGGGGGAAGGCCGTCGGCGTTTGGGTAGGAATGGCAGGGGTTGGCGCTCCAATCGGGCTCCTAGTAGGGGGTTGGGCAGTGGAAAACTTCGACTGGAGGGCAGTTTTCTGGATAAACCCCCCAATAATTGCTTTAGCAATAGCACTCAACATCATTCTTGTGCCCAACTCTAGAGACGAGGGGGGGGCGCCAATGGACCCCATTGGAGGGGTCCTTTCGGTTGGAGCCCTGGGGTCTGTTCTCTTTGCGATAATTGAGGGCCCAAGCATGGGATGGAGGAGTACGGAAGTCTTGGCGCTTGGGGCCCTAGGTCTGATTCTTTCTTTCCTGTTCGTTTGGTGGGAGAGGAATTCTGATCATCCGATGCTGCCCATCGATTTCTTTCAAAACAAGGGATTCGCGCTCGGTTTGATTGCAATCAGCCTAGCCTTCTTCGTGATGTTCTCCTTCATGTTCACACAGATGCTGCACTTCCAGTTAGTTAGAGAAAAGAGTGCGTTAGAGGCAGCATTGCGATTCCTGCCCCTACCTCTTGGATTAATGCCCAGTGCGGCGAATAGCGACAGGTTGTGTGAAAGATTCGGTAGCAACAATGTTGTTTCATCTGGACTGGCAATTATTGCAACTGCAATGCTGATTTTCACCACTGTGGAAGTAGGGACGCCATATTGGACGCTAGCTCTAATTTTCTTCATGATTGGTGTGGGGATGGGTTTGACAATGGCACCTTCCACCACTATGGTGATGGATTCGATCCCTCATGACAAGGCGGGCGTAGGAAGTGCAACGAATGATGCGAGCAGAGAAGTCGGAGGTGCGTTTGGTATTGCCATAGTGGGTAGTGCTGTGAATGAGATATACCAGAATGAGATGGTAGTTCCCAGTGGTCTTGAGTCTCAATCAACGTTGATTTCAGAGTCTTTCCCTACTGCAATCAGAATTGGAAAAGAGATGGCCTCTCAAGGCAACACCATCGGAATTGAGCTGATTGAAAATGCCCAACTAGCATTCATACAGGGAATGACTGGGGCCGCTGCGATATCAGCCCTAGTTGCAATCGTGACTGCGGTTCTGGTCAAGTTGTACATGCCAAGGGGGCCAGTACCAGAAAAAGAAAGTGATCTAGGGTGAAAGGACGAATGGTTGCAGCTTCCTTGGCCGAGTCAGAAACCCACACGATCTTCGTGCCCACACTCTGGATGGGCGCAGATGACCTTGTATCTCTCTCTCTTTGGTCTAGGTATCTCCATCCTACTACCGCACATTGAACAATGATGGGTGAGAGTTTCTGGCTCCTTCTTGGCTATCTCTTCGATATCCTTCAGATCGCTAAGAACGGTCTCCGAACCTGATGTCGTCCAGCCGATTTGATCTGTATATTCATCGGTCTGATTTGATATCTTCTTAGCCCTCAGGCCTAGCTTGATCTTGATTCTGCCACCCTTCTTACTTCCTATTGGTGGTTGTCCTGGCTTCCCCTTCTTCGGTGCTGGTCTTCTCTTCCCCTTGGGCCTCCCCTTCGGTGCTGGTCTTCTCTTCCCCTTGGGCCTCCCCTTCGGTGCTGGCTTGGGTACTGGCTTCGGCTGAGGAGGGGCTGGTGGTGGTGGGGCCGGGGCAGCTGGCTTTGGAGGTGGTGGTGGGGGTGGAGTGTTGCCCTCATCAGCCATAATATCGTCTTCAGGAGAGGCAGGTTCCCTTTGAAAGAATCGGGGGGAGGCTCGCATCATGCAGGGTATGTGATCAATGAGTGTGCTCGGACCGGGGCGATCTTCGTCCTGGCGTCAAGTCCTTCTAATTCTATCACGAATAGGGCGCCGAGGACGTCTGCCCCCAGTTCTTCACAGAGCTTCGCGCATGCGGAGATTGTCCCCCCAGTAGCTAGCAAATCGTCGATGATTATTACTTTCTGCCCGGGCTCGATCGCGTCTTCGTGTATCTCGAGTACGTTTGAGCCATACTCGAGTGAGTACTCGACCCTTCGCGAGGGAGCTGGTAGCTTGCCTGGCTTCCTGACAGGGACAAAACCACATCGGAGACGGTCGGCGAGCAAGGGGCCGAAGATGAACCCCCTGGCTTCTGGGCCGACTATTACATCAGGGTCCCAGTGGAGTCGTTGGAGGTCACTGACGAACCGGTCGGTGATGGAAGAAACCAAGCCCGGTTTGCCGAGGACTGGTGTGATGTCCCTGAACATTATGCCCTCTATAGGGAAGTCCGGAACGGTCCGTACCGAATCAGTGATTCTGGAAAGTAGATCGTCCATGGCCATTGCTCCTCGTGAGGGGAACGGGCGGAGCTAGGCCCCACCCGATTCCCATTACGTGACTCAATCAGAGTAGTTGGTTGAAGATCCAACCGAACGTACTGTAGTCGCCAGGACCGATGTAGAACATCGTCATTAGGACGAAAAGAGTCCACATGACAGGGTTCAGCTGGTCCCACTTCTGCATCCCGATCTTGATGGCGCAGTAGGAGATTATTCCGAATGCGATTCCATCGGCGATGGAGTAAGTGAATGGCATCAGCACGATCGTAAGGAATGCCGGGAGGGCCATCTCGTTGTCGGACCAGTCGATGTCTGCTGCCTGCCTCATCATCAATGCCCCGATTATCACCAGAGCGCTTGCCATTGCGAACTGGGGTACTGCGGCGAACAAGTCTGTGAAAAACAGACCTGAAAGCATCAGTGCGCCCACTACCACTGCAGTAAGGCCGGTCTTTCCTCCTTCCTCTACACCGGCTGCTGACTCGATGTAGGTCGTCGTAGTGCTTGTTCCAAGGACGGCCCCAACTATCGTTGCTGCGGCGTCGGAGGCGAAGGCCTCGTCCGAGTT
>Ga0066851_10000246_pt1 | contig 26509 bp, 25 predicted proteins | sample ETNtaG_7_FD_65493 | JGI IMG/M metagenome (GOLD analysis project Ga0066851, IMG submission 65493) | Marine microbial and viral communities from oxygen minimum zone, Eastern Pacific Ocean - ETNP201406SV65 | ecosystem: Environmental > Aquatic > Marine > Oceanic | place: Pacific Ocean: Eastern... | reverse complement strand
AACTCAAGCATTAATTGCAGCTACACTAGGTGGTAAACGTGATGAACAAATGATAGACAGTATCGAAGGATTATCTTATAAAAGAGTAATGCTTCATTATAATTTTCCATCATTTTGCGTCGGTGAGGCAAGAGGTAAGTTTAGTTTATCTCGAAGAGAAGTTGGTCATGGTAATTTAGCTGAAAGAGCTATTTTACCTGCATTACCATCATTTGAAGATTTTCCCTATACTATAAGATTAGTTTCTGAAATATTAGAATCTAATGGTTCGTCTTCTATGGCTTCGGTCTGTGGAAGTTCATTAGCATTAATGGATGCAGGAGTACCAGTTCAACATCCTATAGCTGGAGTAGCAATGGGATTAATAATGGGTAAAAATAATAAATATGCTATATTAACTGACATCTTAGGTACTGAAGATCATATAGGTGATATGGATTTTAAAGTTGCAGGATCTATGGATGGTATTACTGCAATTCAGATGGATATAAAAGTTGATGGTTTATCTTATGAAATACTAAGCGAAGCATTAACCCAAGCTAAAGATGGTAGAGTTCATATTTTAAAAGAAATGAATAAATCTATTGAATCTCATAGAGATAATCTTTCGATCCATGCTCCTAAGATTGGCCAATCTGCCATGCCAACTGATATGATTGGTTTATTTATTGGACCTGGTGGAAAGAATATTAAAGGATTAATGGAACAATATGAAGTTGAGATAAATGTTGAAGAAGATGGTTCATGTACAGTTTTAGGGCAAAATCAAGATAATATTAATAGTGTGCTTGATTATATAAAACAAATGACCTATGTTCCAAAATCAGGTGATATATTGGAAAAATGTGAAGTTGTTAGAATTTTAGATTTTGGAGCTTTTGTTAAAATCAGTCCAAGCAAGGATGGGTTAGTTCATATATCAGAAATTAAAAAAGAACGTGTCAATAAAGTTACTGATTGTTTAAGTATCGGTGATAAGGTCGATGTTAAAATTATCAAAGTTGATGATTCTGGTAAAATTAGTTTAAGTATGAAAGCATTAATAAAAGACTAACATGATCGTAGGTATACCTAAAGAAATAAAAGATAACGAACAAAGAGTATCTTTGACACCTTATGGAGTAACTGAGCTTGTTAAATTAAAAAATGTTGTATATGTTCAAAACAATGCTGGTATAGGAAGTGGTTTCTCAAATCAAACTTATGTTGACTCTGGTGCAATAATTTTAGATTCTATTGAAGAAATATATAATATTTCTGATATAATTATAAAAGTTAAAGAACCACAAGAAAGTGAAATAAAATTAATAAAATCAAATCAAATTATTTTCACATTTTTTCACTTTGCAGCATCTAAATCTTTAACAACACGTATAATAGATAGTGGTTGTACTGCAATTGCTTACGAAACTGTTCAAAGTTCTAATGGCTCATTACCAATATTAATACCTATGAGTGAAGTTGCAGGGAGGATGTCAGTACAAAATGGCGCTAAATGCTTAGAAGCTAATATGAATGGTAAAGGAAAACTATTAGGTGGTGTTCCTGGAGTTGATGCATCAACTGTTACAATCTTAGGTGGTGGTATCGTAGGAACAAATGCAGCAAAATTAGCAGCAGGATTAGGAGCAAAAGTTTATATTCTCGATGTAAATATGGATAGATTAAGATATCTCGATGATGTAATGCCATCAAATGTGCAAACAATGTATTCAAATAATCTTAATATATGTAATTTATTAACATATACTGACCTCCTTATTGGTTCTGTTCTTATTGTCGGAAGTAAAGCACCTAATTTAGTAAATAAATCTATGTTAAAACTAATGACCCCAGGTTCTGTTATAGTTGATGTAGCTGTCGATCAAGGAGGATGTGTTGAAACCTGTAAACCTACAACACACAAGGATCCAACATATATTGTTGATGATATTGTTCACTATTGCGTATCTAATATGCCTGGTTCAGTACCGTATACGTCAACTTTAGCTCTTACTAATGTTACATTGCCATATATAAAAGAAATCACTTTAAATGATAATATATTAACTTCTAAAGCAATTCGATCAGGAATTAATGTAAGTAATGGTAATGTTAATCATAAAGGTGTATCAGAAACATTTAATTTAGAGTACACTTCATTAGTCTAAAACAAGAAATTGTAACAGATTGTTAAATCTCCTTTTATTATAGTCAAATATTAAATATATTTAAAGTAATACTTTAATATATATATTCATATTATGGCACTAAAAAAAATAAATAAACTATATTACTCTATTGGTGAAGTAAGTAAGATTACCGGTTTAAAACAATACGTTTTAAGATATTGGGAAACAGAATTTTCTGTTTTAAAGCCTGTAAAAAATACCGCGGGTAACCGTATTTATAAAGATAATGATATAAAATTAGTTAAATATATACAGGATTTATTATATAAAAAAAAGTATACAATCAAAGGTGCTAAAATGCACTTATCAGATCAATTCGACAATTCAGATAATAAATCATTAGATATTCAAGAAATTAAACAAGACTTAATTAATATTAAAAAATCATTGACTGACATTGTTACCTTAATAAGCAAATATAAAGATTAAACGGGACGTGGCGTAGCTTGGTAGCGCACTAGACTGGGGGTCTAGGGGTCGCTGGTTCAAATCCAGTCGTTCCGACTCCTAAATAAAAAATGCAAAGAAAAATAAAAAGAAAAACAACAGAGTATTATACAAATGGTCAAATTAAAATGGTTGTCGAATATAAGGGAGATTGGAATTCTGGAGAGTTTATTGTAAAAAAACATTATGATTATGATGCAAATGGACGATTAATGCGATTTAAAGATCAATTCGAACGTTTAGAGTTTTTAGATAAATATCATAAAAAAGTCATAAACCTCGAAAAAAAAGATTTCAATAAACCATGGAAATGTGCACTTGCAATTAAAAAATTAATTAACGCAGGTGATTTAGACTTTACTGAAGAAGATGCTTATAAATGGGCAATGAAGTATTGCACTGTAAATGGTGAAAAAATAAATGATTATAAAATTTTAATTGAAGACTATAACAGTGCTATGAAAAATAATATTGAAAAAGTTATTAAATTTGAAAAAAAATAATTTTTATATCCTGTTATAACTTTTTACAAACTCTACCTTTTTTATCAAAAAAATTATTAATAATATATATTCATGATAAAATATTTAATTACAATATTAATTACATCATTACTTTATACAGCATCTGTAGATATAAATATTGCTGATAATGTTGTTTATAATCTTAATAAACAATACAATACAAGTTTAAATAAATCTAATTATACTATAAATAATATCGAGACAATTAAAGAAAAAGAAACTATTGTTATTTATGCATATCATTTAAATCCAATAGGTTTTGTTTTAGTTTCAGCTACGGATAAAGCAAATCCTATTATTGGATATAGTTTTGATTCAAATTTAAAATTAGATAATACACCTGATAATTTTACTTACTTTATAGATAAGCAAAAAAATCATTTATTTGAAATGATAAATACTAATTCTAATCGATTGCCAGAAGTAGTTGATGAATGGAATTTATATACAGTTGATGATTATCAAACCAGAGAATATCGTAATGTATCTCCACTTATTGACGCTGAATTTGATCAATCTGGTTCATGGAACAATACATTAACAGCCGAAACAGGTTTTAATGGTCCTGTTGGATGTGTAGCTGTTGCAATGGCTCAAGTAATGTATTATTGGGGTTTTCCTGAACAAGGACAAGGAAGTAATACTTATGTTGAAGATGATTTAGGAGAATTATCAGTAGATTTTAGTACAGCATTTTATGATTTTGATAATATGGCAGCAACTTATGCTACTAATCCTTCAAGATTATTATTGTATCATAGCGGTGTAGCTGTAAATATGGATTATGATAATAGCGGTTCTGGTGCTCAATGTGAAGGTGTTTATCCATCCGCAGAGTATGCTATGGAAACTTTCTTTAAATATTCAAGTGATGTTAATAATGCTGATGGCGATGTAATTGATAATATTACAGAGTTTAGAAATATATTAAAAGATCAATTAGACTATGGTAAGCCAATCTTATTTAGTGGTTTTAGTGATAGTTATGGTAACGGTGGTCATGCTTGGAATGTTGATGGTTATCAAAATAATAATCTTCATTGTAATTGGGGCTGGGGAGGTTACAATAATGGTTACTTTAATCTTACAACAATGGCTGGTTTTGATACTTGGCAAAATGCTTTAATAGATCTTATCCCAAGCATATATGAAAGTCCATTATCATTATTTGAGTATGAAATTTTTGATAATAATGTAGTATTTATTGATTTATCCGAAGTTGTTAATGAGGAAGAAATAAGCATATGGGAATGGAACTTTGGTGATGGAAATATAATTTCTAATTCATCTGGTTTTGCTGAGCATACATATGATGAAAGCGGAGATTATACTGTTTCTTTAACAGTAACGAATGTATATGGTCAAACAGGCTTTGAGCATACAGAGTCATTCTCTCTTACAAGTTATATTCCTGGTGATGTTAATTCAGATAATTTTATTAATGTTTTAGATATAGTTATGCTTGTTAATTTTATTTTAGATAATCAATCACCAACAAATAATGAATTTCTTGCAGCTGATTTCAACTCAGACGGCTTTCTTAATGTTTTAGATATCGTATCAGTAGTTAATGAAATACTAAATTAAAGACTTTTGAATCTTTTAAAAGTAATTCCTTCATATAATCATAACCCAAGTTATTTTGCAAAAATTTCAACATACATTTAAATTCATTAAAATGTACAGAAATATTATATTTAAGATATGAAATTTTTAGATTTAATCATTAATAATGAACACCTTAAAGTTTTTATACTTTCTATGTTACCAATAACTGAACTTAGAGGATCTATACCATGGGGTATTAAATTTTATTCATTATCAGTTACAGAAATTGTTATACTTTCTATTATTGGAAATATATTAATTGGTATTTTGATTTTATATGCAATTGGACCAATTATGAAATATTTATCAAAAAATAGTTTATTTAAAAACATATTAAATTATATTTTTAAAAGAACTAAAAAGAAAGGTAAGATGATTTATCTACTTAAATTTTATGGTTTAATAATGTTCGTTGGAATACCATTTCCTTTAACTGGTGTATGGACAGGATCGCTTGCTGCTTATTTATTTGGATTAAGTAGAAAAAAATCAATAATTGCTATTACAGCAGGTGTTTTAATTAGTTCAATTATTGTAACATCTATTTCAGTATTTTCTATTAAATTATAATGCTATATTTAAAAAATATTATTTTATTTATATTAATTGGTATTTCTGTTAATAATACAGTTATTGAAGAGGATTATATGGGGAAAAAACTATCAAAATTACAACATGAAGTAACGCGGAATTGTGGCACTGAACCACCATTTAATAATGAATATTGGAATAATAAGGAAGAAGGAATATATGTTGATATAATTAACGGAACTCCACTTTTTTGTTCTATCCATAAATATGATTCAGGAAGTGGTTGGCCTTCTTTTTATGAAGTTCTTGATAAAGAATCAATTAAATTTAATGAAGATTACAAATTAGGCTATATGAGGAAAGAGATAAAATCAAATAAATCAGATTCTCATCTTGGTCACGTATTTAATGATGGTCCTAAAAACAAAACAGGATTAAGATACTGTATTAATTCAGCTTCTTTACGTTTTATATCAAAAAATGATTTAAAAAAAGAAGGTTATGAAAAATATTTAACATTATTTAAATGAGCACAATTTTTAAAGATATTATTGATAAGAAAATTAAAACTGATTTAATTCATGAGGATGATATATGTATAGCTATAAATGATATCAATCCTGTAGCCCCAATACATATCTTAATTATTCCCAAAAAAGAGATTTCTACGATAAATGATCTAAATATAGAGGATAGAGAAGTTGTTGGTCATTTAACTTATATAGCAAAAAAAATAGCAAGAAAAAGAAATATTGATAAAAATGGATATAGGTTAATATTTAATTGCAATGATGATGGTGGTCAAACGGTACATCATATTCATTTGCATCTAATTGGTGGAAGAAAATTTAATTGGCCACCAGGATAATTCTGTGAAACATTTAATATTAATTAGACATGGACAATCGGTTTATAATCTTGAAAATAGATTTACTGGATGGAAAGATGTAGATTTGACAGATAAAGGTATAAATGAAGCAAAAAATGCTTCTATTCTTCTAAAAAACTATAAAATTGATATTGCTTTTACTTCAAAACTTAAAAGAGCACAAAATACATTAAATATTATTTTAAAAAACTTAAATCTAAATATTCCTGTTACGCAGGATATTAGATTAAATGAAAGAGATTATGGTAATCTTGTTGATCAAAATAAAAAAGAAGCATCTGTTAAGTATGGTTCAGAACAAGTTCAAATATGGAGAAGAAGCTATGATATACCACCTCCTAATGGTGAATCATTAAAAGATACATATGATAGATGTATTCCATATTTTAAATCATTATTATCTATCGATAAGAATATAATTATATCTGCTCATGGAAATAGTATTAGAGCTATTGTTAAATATTTATTAAATATTTCTCAAGAAGATATATTGAAAACTGAGATAGGTTGGTGTGAACCTTGGATTTTTACAATTAATGAAAATAAGGTTGTTGATTTAAAAATATTAAATTTTGAATCCGAAAGCAACAGTAATCTTCCTATTAAATTAAATTTCTAACATGTATAATTTATTTTTATTAATATCATTTACAGTACTGTTATCAAATGAAGAGGCTATAGGAACACTAAAGGGAATATCTGATAATGATAGTGTAAAATTAGATAATAAATTAAATCATAAAATTGATATAATATGCCCTGGTAATATCGGATGTGAATGCAGTGAAAGTAATGATTGTAAAAATAGCAATTGTATTAGGATTCCAAAAGGTGGATATTGTATGCCAGCATATAATGATACGATGCCCAATTTTTATTCATTAAATCAATTTGAAGAATTAGTTAGTTTAAAAGAAATTGAGACTAATGGAAAGTTAGTATTACTTGAAATGGGAACAACTTGGTGTGCTCCATGTAATGTTCTTGCAAGCTGGTTATCATGGGGAGATAATGAAATTGAAAATAAAAGATGGTGGAGACCACAATATAATAAAATAAAAGAATTGATAAATAATGATGAAGTAATATTAATTACTGTATTATACGAAAATGAAAATAGAGAAAATTCAAGTTATGAAACAGTATATGAATGGTATGATAATTTTCCAGATGAACATACGATTATATTATCTGATAATAATAAAGAATTACATAAATGGTTAAAGCCAACAGGTATACCAGCAATAACACTTTTAGATTCTAATATGAATGTAATCGTATACACTAATAGAGGATTAAATGTAGCTTTCGATAAGCTTTTAGAGCTAACTAATGATAGATAACAAAAAAATATTCAATTCATTATTAAATGAAGTCAAAAAGTATTTAGCGCATCTTCAATTTGAAAGAAATATGTCAATTAATACTACCGAATCATATTATCTTGATTTGAAATACTATATTGAATATATTGTATTTGATAAAAATATAAAATCTATAGGTAAAATTAATTCTTCTATTGTTAAATCTTATATAAAAACGATTACAAAATTTGAGTATAAAAATAATTATTCGAATTCTAGTATAAACAGAAAAATATCAAGCTTGAAAAGTTTCCATAAATATTTATTTATCAATAAAAAATCAATGCTAAATACTACCAATTTATTCAAATCTGTTAAGCAAAAAAGAAGGATACCACTAACATTAAATTTCGAAGAGATAAATGTAATTTTAAATAAAATTAATATAAAGAAATCAAATTCCTTAAGAGATAAATGTATTATTTCAACGCTATACTCGTCCGGTTTAAGAGTAAGTGAATTACTCTCTCTAAGTTTAACAAATATAAATTTAGATGATGATGTTATTAGGGTTATTGGTAAAGGTAAAAAAGAAAGAATTGTACCATTGGGTAAAAAATCAAAAAATGATTTATTGAATTATATTGAAAATGAAAGACCAAAATTAGCTAGAAAGAAAAATTCTAAAGGTTACCTTTTTTTAAGTAATAGAGGAAATGCTTTATCCAGAAAAACAACTTGGAATATTGTCAGCAAACATTCAAAGATGTGCTTTCCAAATAAAAATATTTCACCTCACACTTTCAGACACAGCTTTGCTTCACATTTACTCGAAGGAGGTGCAGATTTAAGAGTTGTTCAGGAACTTCTTGGTCATTCAAGTATTTCTACAACTCAAATTTATACTCATGTTGATCAAACATATTTAAAAGAAATTCATAAACAATTTCATCCAAGGGGATAACATTGCTTTTAAGACTAGATTTTGAAATATTAATATTATTACTACCTGCATTAGTTTTTTCTTTATGTATACATGAGTTTTCTCATGGAATAGTAGCTTATTATTATGGTGATGATACAGCCTACAGATATGGTAGACTAACATTAAATCCATTAAAGCATTTAGATCCTATGGGTACAATGATGTTATTATTTATAGGTTTTGGGTATGCTAAGCCTGTTCCTGTGAATACGTTTAATTTAAATAATCCAAGAACAGATATAGTTAAGGTCGCAGCAGCAGGTCCAATATCTAATCTCATATTAGCTTTTATTGGTTATTTTATCATGTACTTTATATTTACATTTGCAAATACATTTTTTAGTGATTCTTTACATCTTTTTTTTAGAATATTTATTCAAATAAATATATATTTAGCAATATTTAATCTAATACCAATATACCCGCTTGATGGTGGTCAAATATTTGGTAATATAATTTCTAAATATTATCCTAATTTTAATGAAAATTTAGTTGTCTACGGACCAAGGATTTTATTAAGCTTAATATTAATTGGACTAATTAGTGGTGTTTCTATAATAAGTTTTGTATTACAGCCATTTTACACTATTATAGATACCTTTTTTAATTTTGTTTCTTCATTTATATTTAATTTATTTTAATGAAGCAATTAAGAAGCAATAGTTGGAAAATAAAAAATTTTAAATGGAATCTTATTAAAAATTTATTAATTCTACTTATAATAGTGTTTACTATTAATTATATGAGGAGTTTATGAAGTTAATTGAATGCGTACCAAATTTCAGTGAAGGTAAAAATAATGTTTTTATCGATGGATTAAAAAATATTGTTAATAATAGTGATAACGTTCATTTCTTAGATATTGATCCAGGAATTGACACTAATAGAACTGTATTAACATTTATAGGTGAACCTGATTCTGTTATTAATACAGCATTTAAATTAATTAAATATGCTTCAGATAATATTAATATGTTCTTACATAAAGGGGAACATCCTAGAATGGGAGCAACTGATGTATGCCCATTGATACCACTACAAGATGTAACAATGAAAGAATGTATTAAATATTCGAAGATATTAGGAGAAAAGGTAGGTAATGAATTAGCTATACCTGTTTTTTTGTATGAAAATTCTGCAAAAAATAAAGAGAGAATAAATTTATCTAATATTAGAATGGGTGAATATGAAGGGATGGAGGAAAAATTATCAGATGATAATTGGAAACCAGATTTTGGACCAAGAAAATTTAATAATAAATCAGGTGTTACAGCAATAGGTGCGAGGGAATTCTTAATTGCTTATAATATAAATCTTAATACTGTAGATAAAAAAATTGCCACAGATATTGCTTTAGACATAAGAGAAGCAGGTAGATTAAAAAGAGATAAAAATGGTAAAGTAATTAGGGACAAAAATGGTATAGGTTTAAAAAAACCAGGTAAATTTAAACATTGTAAAGCAGTTGGTTGGTTTATAGAAGAATATAACCAGGCACAAGTATCAATTAATCTAACAAATTATAAGAAAACAACAATTCATAAGGTATTTGATGAGGTTAGAATCCAAGCTAGAAAAAGAGGTTATAGAGTTACTGGTAGCGAAGTAGTAGGATTATTACCCAAAAAAGCATTAATAGATACTGGAATTTATTATTTAAATAAGCAAAATAGATCTATAGGTATTCCAGAAATAGATATTTTAAATATTGCAATTAAATCTTTAGGATTGACAGATATTAGCAATTTTGATGTAAATAAAAAAGTTATCGAATATACAATTAATCAAAATGATAATAATTTATCAAATTATACTATAAATAATTTTACGAATGAATTGTCAAGAAGTTCATATGCACCAGGTGGTGGTAGCGTTGCAGCATTGTTAGGATTATTGGGATCTTCATTAGCATGCATGGTAAGTAATCTTACATATGATAATAAAAAATTTATTGAATCTCAATCTATTCACTATAAATGCTCAGAAAAACTTCAAATTTATTCAAAAGAATTATTATATCTTATAGACGAAGACACAATTGCTTATAATAATATTATTTCATCTAGAAGATTACCTAAAAAAACAAAATCTCAAATATCAATTCGCAATAAAGAAATAAATAAATCTACAATATATGCGATTGAAGTTCCACTTAAAGTTCTAGAAACAACTTTAAATGTACATGAAACAACATATAAGGTATTAAAATATGCAAATTTAAATTGTATATCTGATATTGGTGTTGCAAATCAATCTATATATTCTGCATCAAATAGTGCATCATATAATATTTTAGTTAATCTAGCAGATTTAAATCCAAATTTAGAAAATAAATATAAAGAAAAAATTGACTACTATATGAAGCAAATTAATAGTTATTATTTAAAAATTAATATGATAATAAAGAAAGAGCTAAGAATCGATTGATGATTAATAAAGTAATAAAATTAAATGATAAATTAATAAATCAGATTGCTGCTGGGGAAGTTGTTGATAATCCTGCATCTGTTATAAAAGAATTAATAGAAAATTCTATAGATGCAAAAAGTAACAATATTAAAGTATACATCGAAGATGGAGGTAAAAGAAGCATATTAATCATCGATGATGGTTGTGGAATGCATAAAGAAGATCTTCTTAATGCATTTGAAAGATTTGCAACAAGTAAAATTGAAAGTGATAAAGACTTAGAAAATATTAATACACTTGGTTTTAGAGGTGAAGCCTTACCAAGTATATCCTCGGTTTCTAAAATTACTATTAAATCTAAAAATGAATCAAACAATGGTCATCTATTAGAAATAGAAGCCGGTAAAATCACTGATTCTAAACCTGACAGCATAACAAAAGGAACATTAGTGCATGTTAAAAATTTATTTTTTAATGTACCTGCAAGATTAAAGTTTCTTAAAAAAGATACCACTGAATACCAAAAGATATTAGTTTTATTTAAAGTATTCTCTTTATCAAATCCAGAAATATCATTTTCATTATACAATGATAAAAAAGAAGTTTACAATTTACTAGCATCAGATTTAAAATCAAGAATTATAAATATTTATGGCATTGACTACAAGGATTCATTGATAGAAGTTGATTTTATTCAAGATGAATTTACAGTAAGTGGATATATTGGAAATTTATCATTAGTTAAAAAAAGACGAGGTAATCAATTTTCTTTTATTAATGGTAGGTATATATTAAATCCTTTAATTAATCAAACTGTTTATAATTCATATGATTCTTTAATATCAAGAGGGGAGTTCCCATTTTTTTTATTAAATCTTAAACTTAATAACTCATTCATTGATATAAATGTACATCCAAAAAAAACAGAGATAAAATTTAAAAATGAATTGCAAATACAGCACATTGTTAAAAAAGCAGTAGTAAAATCATTAAAAAAGAAAATTGAAGTAATCCCAAATTTATATAAACCTAAAGAAAATTATAATAATCAATTAATGGATTTACCATTCAATGAATTAAATAAAAATTCTAATGATATTAGTAAAGAGACTGTTGATAAGATGTTTAATGATACGACTTTAGCTTTATCAAATGATATAAAGGTTTGGCAAATACATAATAAATATATTCTAACTGAGATATCATCTGGTTTAATTGTTATAGATCAACATGTAGCACATGAAAGAATACTTTATGAAATGGCTAAAAAATCACTTGATGGGGAAGGCTTAAACTCACAAAAACTAATGTTTCCTATTACGATAGATTTTACTCCTGAAGACTTTAATAATCTACTTGATATTATACCATATTTAAATAAAATAGGTTTTGATGTAAGACAATTTGGAGATAGTTCGGTTATTATCGAAGGTTCTCCCCCAGAATTATCAAATGGTAAGGAAAAGGAAGTAATTGATGATATTTTGGATAATTTTATCGAACATAAACAATTAAACTCATCTTTTATTGATTATATGGCAGCTACTTACTCTTGTAAGGCAGCAATTAAAGCAGGAGATAAATTAGATGAAAGTGAATGTATTAGTCTTATAGATAAATTATTTTCTACAAAACATCCATATTATTGTCCCCATGGAAGACCAATTATTATTAATTTATCAATTAATGATTTAGATAAAAGATTTGAAAGACATTAATAATATTTTAAATTAAATTATAATACAATGAATAATATAAGAAAATATATAATAACAGGAATAATATCAATTATACCATTAGCATTAACATATTGGTTAATAAAATATTTATTTATGTTTTTTTCCGAACCTGGTAAATATATCGTTGATATTATTTTTAATTATACTTTTATAAATAAGATTCCATTTATTTTTAATTTTTATATATATTTTTCTTATTTAATAGGCTTCCTACTTACAATATTATTTTTATTTGTTCTTGGAGCTATAATCTCAAATGTATTTGGAAAAAGATTATATTTATTTTTTGAATCTATACTAAGCAAAATACCAATTGTTAATAAAGTTTACCAAACAATTAAACAAATTACCAATACATTCACAAAGGATAACACTAAAGCATTTCAAAAAGTTGTATTAATTGAATATCCCAAAGATAAATTATGGACACTAGCAATGGTATCTGGTGAAACATACAACAAAGACAATGAAAAATGTTATAAGCTTTTTGTTCCAACCACACCAAATCCAACATCAGGTTATTTAATCATTATTAAAGCTATAGATGCAATTGAAACTAATATCAGTGTTGAAGAAGCAATGGAAATAATAATATCTGCTGGTATGATTTCACCAGAAAAGTTTGATATTTAATGGATTTAAATTTAAATAATTATAAAAAAATTGTAGAGTCTTTAAATGATGGCATCCTTATTCTTGACAAGAATGATAAAATTTTATTTGCAAATAATTATTTACTCAATTTATTATCATATAAATCTAAAGAAATTGTAGATATAAACTTCAAAAAACTTTTTGATAAGAGGATTTATAAAATTATACAAGATACTTTTAACTCTAATAAAAAAAATCTTACTGATATTGAGATATATGATAAAAAAAATATAAAGCATTTTGTAAATGTAACTTTACTAAACACTCATTTATCAGATGATTTAAATAAATTCATTATTATAGATGATATTACAAAAATTCATAATGAAGAATTGAAAAAATCATGTATCTATAAAATATCTGAAGCTATTCATGACTCTGATGATTTAGAAACATTATACACGGAAATTCATTATATATTATCTACTGTTACAGATGTTAAGAACTTCTATATAGCATTAGTAGATTGGGAAACAGAGCTTATATCTTTTCCTTATTTCCTGGATCAATACGATAAAATTCCTACACCTTATAAAATGAAAAAGGGATTAACAGAATATGTTTTAAGAAATGGAGATTCATTACTTCTTAATAAAGATATATATAAAAATCTTTTAAAATCCAATGATATCGAACCTGTTGGTCAAAATTGTTTTAATTGGCTTGGAGTACCTTTGAAATTAGCTAATGGAAAAACAATTGGTATGATATGCGTTCAAAACTACACAGATGATTATATTTATACTGAAGAAGATATGAAAATTTTACAATATTCTTCTGATCAAATTGCAATGGCAATCAAAAGAAAAGCAGATGACATAAAAATACACAAACAAGCACATTATGATGATCTGACTGGCTTAACAAATAAAGCCCTTTTCCACGATAGACTTGATCAAGCTATTCATAATGCTGAAAGAAAAGATGATGTTTTAGCAGTACTATTTATTGATTTAGATAATTTCAAATATGTAAATGATTCAATGGGACATTCTATTGGAGATAAACTTCTTAAGATTATTGGAAATAAATTAATTGAATCAACAAGAAAAAGTGATACTGTATCAAGATGGGGAGGTGATGAATTTTCAATATTACTTCCAAATATTAAGAGATTATCAGGTATTTTCAAATTGTGTAATAGAATCTTAAATACTCATTTAAATAATATAATAATAGAAGGACAAGAACTTCACATTACTGCTAGCATTGGTATTTCACTATTTCCTCAAGATGGTACAACTCCTGATACATTGATTAAAAACGCTGATGTAGCAATGTATAAATCAAAAGATTTAGGGAAAAATCAATTTCACTTATATAAACCTGATATGAATGAAGAAGTAATGGAAAGATTAAATGTGGAAACAAATTTATTTAAAGCAATAAAAAATGAAGAATTTCAAATTGTTTATCAACCACAGTTATCACTAAAATCTAATAAAATTGTTGGTTTTGAAGCCTTAGTTCGTTGGAATCAACCTGATATGGGAGTTTTAGCACCATATAAATTTATACCAATTGCTGAAGAAACAAATTTAATTATTCCACTTGGTGAGTGGATAATTAAAAAAGTTTGTGAACAAGCTAAAAAATGGCATGATAAAGGATTTTCTTTAAATGCAGGAATTAATATTTCAGAAAAACAATTTAATCAAGATAAGCTTGTTGATGTTATTCAAAATACTATTGATAATACTGGAATTAATCCAAATTTAATAGAATTAGAGCTTACTGAAAGTATCATAATGAAAAATGTTAAAAGGACATTAAAAATCTGCACTAAGCTAAAGAAAATGGGTGTAAATATATCTGTTGACGATTTTGGTACAGGCTATTCATCCTTATCCTATCTAAAAGATTTTCCTATTGATAAACTTAAAATTGACCAATCCTTTATATCCAATCTAAGTGATCACGATGGAGATGATGCTAAAATAGCAAATCTTGTGATTGATTTAGGGCACAACCTAGGCTTAGATGTAGTTGCTGAAGGAGTAGAAACACAGAATCAAATTGACTTTTTAAGAAAATATGCATGCGATGAAATTCAAGGTTTTATTTTAAGTAAACCTTTAGAAATAAACGAATTTGAAAAGCTTGTTAGAGACCATTCTGATTAATTGATTTTAATACTAATTCAATTTCTTCAATAGATTCAGATTTCATAATTTCTTTTCTATATATTGAGGAATTATTAAAGTTTTTCAAGTAATAACTAAGATGTTTTTTTGATAAATTAATTACAACTTTATTATTCTTATATTTTTTAAGTAAATCTATATGATAAAAACAAGTATCTATTATTTCTGATAATTTTATACTGTTATATTCTTTCGACTTTAGATAGTATAGTATTTCTTTAAATATCCAAGGATTCCCCAAACATCCTCTACCAATCATAACACCATCACAGTTTGATATTTGTTTTATTTTTTTGTAATCATCTATTGATGAAATATCACCATTACCAATGATAGGAATTTCCTTCACTGTATTTTTTAATTCACCTATTAAATTCCAATCGGCTTGACCTCTATACATCTGCTTTGATGTTCTAGCATGCAAGGTGATTGCTTTAATTCCTATAGATTCAAGCATTATACCAGCGTCATTAATAATTATATTATTTTTATCCCATCCAGCTCTCATTTTAACTGTCACAGGTATTTTTGGTATTGCTTTTACAGTTTTAAAAGCTATTTTTTCCATTAAATCTAAATTTCTAAGAGCAGCAGAACCACCTCCTTTTTTAGTTACTTTTGGAACGGGACATCCAAAATTAATATCGATAATATCTGGTTTAAATTTATTATATATATTAAAAGCTGATTCCGACACAGTATCTGGATCATTTCCAAATATCTGAACACCAATTGGTCTCTCAATATTTTCAAATTTAACCATATCTAAAGTTTTTACATTTTCTCTAATAATACCATCAGCACTAACAAACTCTGTATAAACAACAGAAGCACCATTTTTTTTACAAATTATTCTAAACGGTTGATCTGTAACACCTGACATTGGTGCTAAGAAAAGTGGATATTCAATATTAATATTTCCGATTTTCATATAATTAATATATTTATATATATATAATTATTTAATATATAATATGGAAATTTTACAAAAATTAGGTTCACTGCCAATATTTTTATTGATGTTTGTTATCATATATTTTTTAATGATACGACCTCAATCAATACAACAAAGAAATCACAAGAGTATGCTTGAAAATCTTAAAAAGGGTGATAAAGTATTAACTAGAGGTGGAATCATTGGTAAAATTGTTGATTTTCAAGGTAAAAATGATAATATAGTCATATTAACCATTGATGATTCAACAAAGATTAAAATTTTAAAATCTTATATCTCTTCATTACATAATTAATGAATATAGTTTTTTTTGCTAATGGATCTTTTGCAATACATTCTTTAGATGTTCTTTTAAAAAATTATGACCATTTTACTGTTAAAGCTGTAGTGACAAATGAAGATAAAAAAACAGGAAGAGGACAGAAAAAAACTGAAACTTTAGTATCAAAATATTCTAATAGTAAATCTTTAAATCTTATAAAAGTTAAAAATTTTAACGATAACTCCTTGATTAATAATTTAAAAAAAATAAATCCCGATCTTTTTATTGTTATATCGTACAGAATACTACCTGAATATATTTATAAAATCCCTACGTTAGGATCTATAAATATTCACACTTCACTTTTACCTGAATATAGAGGTGCTGCACCAATTCAAAGATCAATTATGGATGGAAAAGATTATCTTGGTTTAACATCATTTTTTTTAAATGAAAATGTTGATGAAGGAGATATAATATTATCAAAAAAGGTTCCAATTGATGATAAAATAACTTATGGCGAAGCATTTGATTTTCTTTCAAAATTGACTCCAATTTTTTTAATTGAAACAATTAATAACATAAATAGTTCAAAAAAAATAAAAAAACAATCGAATAAAAATACTAATTATGCAAAAAAAATAAAAAAAAGTGAATATTGTATATCTTTAGATTTTAATTCAAAAGATATACATAATCATATAAGAGGATTAACTCCCCCTGGATGTTATATTAATTTTAATAATAAAAAAGTAAAAGTATTTAATACATATTATAATAATAAAAATTTAGATATTGGACATTATTCCTACGAGGATAATAAATTATATGTTGGTTGTAAAAATGGTTCTTTAATAATAGAAAAACTTCAATTTGAAGGAAAAAAAATCATTTCAGCACAAGATTTTAATAATATGAATTTTACAGATAATCCAATGTTTAAATAATAATATGAAATTATTTTATAAATATATTTGTTCATTTTTTATTTTTATAATTTTAGGATTATTATTATTTGATAATGTATTTCTTTCCTTATATGTTAATAAAAATAAAGATATTTACTTACCAGATGTTCGATTTATAGATTCTTTAATTGCTGAGAAACAACTTAAAGAATTAGGCTTTGAAGTTGAAATTTTATTTAGCGATTATAACCCTGAGAATGTTCCAGGAAATGTTATTAAAATATCTCCAAGACCCTTTTCAAAATTGAAATCTGGTAGAATAATAAAATTAACCGTAGCAAGTGATAAAAATGATATTATTTTAGATAACTTTACAAATATATCATTAAGGAATGCCAGATTGATTTTAAAACGTTTGGATTTGAAAGTTGATACTTTATTATATGAATATAACAATGATATCAAAAAAAATCATATTATTAGTCAATTTCCAAAACCATCAAAATTATTAAAGTCTAATGATTTGGTAACTTTTATAATAAGTCAAGGTCAAGCACCTAATTATTACATTACACCAAATTTGATTAATTTAAATCTTTTTAAAGCTAAAGAAAAGATTTCCAGAGCTGGTTTAATTTTAGGTAATATTAAATATGAATTTTCTAAGGATTTTTTAAATAATACGGTACTTGAACAAGATAAAACGCCAGGAATGAAACTTTCTTTTCCAGCGCGTATAAATATTATTGTTAGTACAGATAAAAAATAATGAAAACAAGAGTAATATCACCATCACTGTTATCAGCAAACTTTACACGATTAAAAGATGATATAAAAATTGTTGAAGATGCAGGAATTGATAGATTACATTTAGATGTAATGGATGGTCATTTTGTTCCAAATTTAACTTTTGGTCCATTTATTATAAATGATATAAGAAAAATCACAACGTCACACCTAGAAACTCATTTAATGATTACAGAACCACATAAATATTTTGATAATTATATTGACGCAGGTTCAGATACCTTAATATTTCATTATGAAGCATCAACTGATATTGAAAGAGATTTAAAACATATACAAGGAAAAGGTATAAAAGCTGGAATTGCAATTAACCCAGATTCAGATTATAAAAAACTTCTTAAGTATTTAGATATTTTAGATTATATATTAATAATGTCTGTATTCCCAGGTTTTGGAGGACAGTCATTTATCGAATCTACTTTAAACTCAATGAAATTTTTAAAAGAAAATACACTTGGTTCTAACATATTAATTGGTGTTGATGGGGGAGTAAACTTAAAAACAATAGATCGTGTTTATGATACAGGTATAGACATTACAATTGTTGGTTCAGCTTTATATAGCGCAGATAATATTAATGAACGTTACAAACAGCTTATGCTTGATGATAGATAAAGCATTATCATTTAATAATGAAGTTTATCGTAAACTTTTTCATATTTCGTCACTAATAATTCCTTTAATATATTTATTTACAAATTTTTTTACTTTTATAATACTTCTTACAATTTCTACAATTTGTATGTTTTTAATAAACATTAATTATAAAATAATTATCAATTTAATATATTCAAAAATAAACCTGGATTTTATAATTAGAGACTATGAAAAAGACTCTTTTTGGAGTGCATCATACATGATTTTAGCCTTTTTATTAATCACTCTTATATTTGATAAGGATGTTGTAATTATATCAATGATTATAGCCTCTATTTGCGATCCATTAGCAGGTTTATTTGGACAGAAATATGGTAAAATAAAGCTTGTACATAATAAAACACTCGAGGGAACTTATATCTTTATTATATCTTCATTCTTATTAGTTTCAATCTATGCATCATTAGTTTCATCATACTTTTTAATTATTTGTTTCTTAATAGCTTTAACTGAATTAGTTACTCCAATGAAATATGACAATGTAACAATTCCAATTATATCTTCATTAATATTTACAATTTATAATTATTTATAATGAGTTTTTTAGCAAGTATATATCTATGGTTACTTCCGATAACTTTTATTCCTATAATTTTTCATTTTCTTAAAAAACGAAATTATAAAAATATAAAATTTAGTACAACACGCTTTCTTTTTGATATGAAAGAAGAGTCATTAAAAAGAATAAATCTTATAAACATTTTACTTCTCATAATAAGAACATTAATCATTTTGTTTTTAATTTTAATGATATCAAAACCAGTTTATAATTACTCAAATAGAACTATATCCGATGGAAGTGATACTATTATATTATTATTAGTTGATGATTCTTATTCAAATTATAAATTTATAAATGATAATTTAAATCCTATAATTAAAAATATTCATAAAGTATATAATGATAATGCTACTATTCATATTCGTGGTTTTAGCGGTAAGGACTATTTAAAAAACACACTCATTAAAGATATTAAGTTCCCTTTAAATAATCTTTCTGGATTGTATGGGAGTTATAATCTTACTAACAAATTATTAGAATTTAATGATAGCAGTGATTTATATCTTAATAAAGATATATATATTATATCTGATTTAAATGATTCTATTATATCAGATTCTGATAATATTGATTTTAATTCGTGGAATGTGTTTATATATGAACATAAAACATTGAATCATAATATAATATTAAAAGATTTAGTTATTAATGAAAATATAATATCAAATAATAAAATTATTTCTCTAATGATAGATGCAGTTAATATAACAAACAATGAATTTGAAGATATAGAAATATCATTGTTTTCTAATAATATTAAAGTATCTGAAAATATAATTAATTTCAATAAGAATGAGATAAGAAAACTAGAGTTTCAAACATCTTTTCCAGATAAAGGAACATATAACTGCTATTTTAAAATTAACGATTATACATATTATTTTAATTTAAATGTTGATGTTGAAAAGAATATTGCATTAGTATATTCAAATATTGAAGATACAAAATACGTTAAAAATGCTCTGTTAGCTTTTAATGATTTATATGAAAATCTTAGTATTAAAGAATACATAACAGCAAATATATTAAATACTAATGAAAAATTTGATTCAATCATAAAATTTGGAACAGAAGATTTAGATAATAATATAACATCCAATTTACTCATCAAATCACCAAATTTAGTCGTAGTACCAATACAAAATTTTTATATTGAAAATTTATGTAATTACTTTAAAGATATTAAGGGATATAAAACAGATAAAATTATACCATTAAACAATATTAGTCTTAGCAAAGATTATAAAAGTAATGAGATTCTAAATGAAATTTTTAAGAGCAATAATACATCTGTTAAAATAAATAAGCATTTTGCTTTAAATCCTTCTGATAATACTTTATTATATATAAATAATCAATACTCATTCCTTGATCAATATGTATCAAATAACAGCAATTTATACTTACTTACTATACCACTTGATATTGAATCATCTACATTACCATTAAGTGGATCTTTTATACCATTTTTAAACTATTTAATAAAACTTAATGATTTCAGTTATTATGATTATGTTGATGATTATTTAGCTATAAGCAATATGTACAATGAAAAGTCACTAGTTCATAAATACAACAATAGTATTTTTGATTATACACCAGGATATTTTAAAACTAATAACCTATATTTTACAGAGCCAGGTTTTCATAAAGTTTACTCAAATAATCAGTTAATTATTGATAAATCAATTAATATTTCTCAAAATGAAATAAACAATAATAAATTGACTCAAAATAAATTAAAAACATATTTTAATAACCCAATAATTATCACATCTATCGAAGATCTAAGCATTGTCTTAAATAATATTATCTCAGGATTACATTTATGGAAATTCTTACTTTATGCAGTTATACTTTTGCTTATAATAGAAATGTATATATCAAATATATACCTATATAAAAATAATGATTAAATCATTATTATTATCATTATCACTTCCAACTACTAATCAAGAAGATTTAAATGAAGAAATTGAAGAAATGAAAAGGCTTGCTAATACTCTTGGTTATTCTATCGAAGATAGTTCAATCCAAAATAAACAAACAATTGATTCTGCAACGTTTTTTGGTAAGGGGAAAATTCAAAATATTGTAAATCAATGCAAGGAATTAAAATATAATACTATTTTTATAAACAATGAACTTGACCCAGGTCATTTTAAAAGAATACAAAAAATTGCTGGTGATAACATATATGTTATAGATAGAACAAAGTTAATTTTAGATATATTCACTAAACATGCAAAGACAATTGAATCTAAAAAACAGGTTGAGCTTGCAGCAGTTCAATACATGATGCCTAGATTAATTGGTCAGTGGACACATCTAGAGCGACAAATGGGTGGAGTTGGAACAAGAGGTGGTCCAGGTGAAAAACAAATTGAAATTGATAGAAGATTATTAAGAAGAGATATTAATAAATTAAAAAAGGATCTTTCTCAAATTGAGAAACAAAGAATAACTCAAAGAAAATCACGAAAGAGTGTATATAAGGTGGCTTTAGTAGGTTATACTAATGCAGGAAAATCATCTATTTTTAAAAACTTAAGTGGTCACAAAACATATATAAAAGATGAACTATTTGCAACTCTAGATACAACAACAAAAAATATATCTTTAGATGATAGAAGTAAAATTTTACTAAGTGATACAGTTGGTTTTCTAAGAAATCTACCAACTGATTTAATAGCTTCTTTTAGATCAACATTAGGTGAGATAAAAGATGCTGATTTATTACTAAAAATTATAGATATAAGCTCATCAGATATTTCTGGTCATTTAAACACTATAGAAGAAACATTGAAGATATTAGAATGTCATAAAAAAAAATCAATAATTGTATTTAATAAAATTGATATCATAAACGATAATAATATTTATAAAGAGCTAAAAATAAAGTATAAAGATGCACTTTTTGTATCATCATTAAAAAAACTAAATATAAATATCTTGATTAAAAGCATAATTGATATAGTGAATGAAAACCTTAAGATATATACAATTAAATTACCATATAACAGTATTTCCATTATTGATTATATATATACAAATACAAATGTTATAGATAGAAAAGATCAATTTGATTATATAAAATTATCATTTAGATCTACTAAGGGTATGTATAATAAAATATTAAAAAAGTCAAAATAACCTGTGAGAGTAATTTTCAGATGACCTTTATTTAGGTACAGTGGGTAACTCCTCCAAAATCGCAAGTTTCCTTCAATCATATTAAATATAACAAGGCCTACTTTTGAATAAGGTAAGTAAGAAACCCTATTTATAAGTTGAAAGTTCTGAAAATTACTTACCCTCACAGATAAATTAACTTAAAATTAATTTATATAATTACATAATAAAAATTTAAATTTAAATGTTATTTTAATTAAATATTTAGGTAAGTATGCAAGGTTACTATAGATTTCCAACAATATATAAAAATAAGATCGCGTTCATTTCAGATGATGATTTATGGATTAGCGATATTAATAATTTTAATACAAAGAGATTAACAACGAACATATCAAATGTATCATCGCCAAAATTCTCTCCAAATGGTGATTTTATATCTTATGTTGGAATAGAGGATGGCAATACGGAAGTATACGTTATACCCTCAGATGGTGGCGTTTCTAAGAGATTAACATTCGAAGGAGCTTTTATTAGCAAAATTGCTTTATGGAGTAAAGAAGGTATCTTTTATGCATCTGATTTAGAAAAACCATTTAGCCGTATATCAGACTTAAGAATTTTTAATATAAAAAATAATAAATCTAAAGCTATGGATTTTGGAATCTCTTCTAATATTGCAATTCATGATGATTTTACTGTCATTGGAAGAAACACTCAAGATCCAGCAAGATGGAAGAGGTACAAAGGTGGCACAGCTGGTGAACTTTGGATAGATTATAATAAGAATAATTTTAATAAATTAATCAACCTTAAAGGAAATTTAGCTTGTCCTCTAATAGTAAATAAACGAATTTATTTTATATCAGACCATGAAGGAATCGCTAATATTTATTCTTGTTTGAAAAATGGTAAATTATTAACAAAACATACAAATCATAAAAATTATTATGTTAGAAATGCATCATCTGACAATTCTAAAATAATTTATCAATGTGGTGCTAGATTATTTGTGTTTAATACTAAATTAAATACATACAAAAAAGTTAGTATTAATTACACAAATAGCAATATAGATTCTGGTCGAAAATTTTCTTGTTCTACTAAATACTTAGAACATGCTTCATTATCTAATAATGGTCAGCTATTAAACATTATTTCAAGAGGAAAGTCTTTTGTAATGGGTAACTGGGATGGACCAGCATTACAATATGGAAAATTAAACGGTGTTAGATACAAACATCCAATACAAGTTAATAAAAATAAGAATCTCCTTTTATGTTCAGATGAAAATAATGTTGAAAAATTTGAATTGTATAATTTAGAAACATCAAAATTGATCAAATCATTTAAAAAAGATTTAGGAAGAATTTTAGATGTTAAAAAATCTCCCACTTTAGATATTGTAGCTTTTTTAAACCATAAACATGAACTACACCTATTTAATATATCCAAAAATTCAATAATTAAAGTTGACCATAGCACAAATCATCCAATAGATTTTAATTGGTCTCCTGATGGTAAATATATTGCATATTCATGCTCATTAAACAGCAGAAGATCTGTTATAAAGATTTATACATTATCAAGCAAAAAATCTATAGAAGTTTCAGATGCTATAAATCAAGATTATTCTCCAGTTTTTGATAATACAGGTAAATATTTATCATTCATATCAAAAAGGACTTTTAATCCTGTATATGATAGCATACAGTTTGATTTAAACTTTACTCAATCAGAGAAGCCTTATATAATTATACTTAATAAAAAAACAGATTCTCCATTTATAAAAAGTGCATTAAGTAATGATAAGCCAAAAAAAGGTAAAAAGAAATCAAATAGTAAAGTTAAAGTAAACATAGATTTTAATAATATTAAAAACAGAATTATTCAAGTGCCAATTAAAGAAACAACACTAGATGATAGTATCGGCTTCATTGATAATAAAATATTCTATATGAAATGGCCAATACAAGGTTCTAGGGAAGACGGTTGGTATTCAATGGGCAGTCCTTTAAAAGGTACAATTTTTTATTATGATTTAGATAAACTAGAAGAAAAGATGTTTTACTCGGGTGCTACCTCATTTTACATTGATAATGAATCATCAAATATTCTTATTAAATCTGATAATTCATTAACAGTATTAACAACTAAGTCTATCCCTAATAAAGAGGCTATTACTAAGAGTAAATTTAATAAAGAGACAGGAAAAATTAATTTATCAAGAATAAATCTAAGTATTGATGTTAAGTCGGAATGGAAACAGATGTATTCTGAGGCATGGAGATTGCAACGTGATTACTTTTGGACTTCGGATATGTCAGGTATAAATTGGAAAAAAATATTCAATAGATATTATAAGCTAATCGATAGAATAAGTACTCGTACTGAGTTTTCAGATTTAATATGGGAAATGCAAGGAGAACTTGGAACATCACATTGTTATGAATTTGGAGGTGATTATAAGCCAATAAGAAAGTATAACACAGGCTTATTATCTGCTAGTTTTAAATACAATAAAAGATTTAAAGCATATGAAATAAATAATATTGCAAAAGGCGATTTATGGGATTCGTATCCATCGCCATTACTGCGTCCAGGTTTAAATATTAATAATGGTGATTTATTATATAAAATAAATAATACAATGCTAACAAATGAAAATTATCCTGGCGAATTACTCGTTAATCAAATTGGTAAACAGATCCAACTTACAGTATCTGATAAAAAAGGTAAAAATAAACGTAATGTTATTGTAAGTCCTAATTCTTATGATAAGCATCTTTACTATCGAGATTGGGTAGAAAAAAACAGAGAATATGTTCATAAAAAATCTAAGGGGAAAATTGGATATGTACATATACCAGATATGGGAGCTGATGGTTTTGCAGAATTTCATAGATATTTTTTAGCAGAAATTATTTATGATGGATTGATAATTGATGTAAGATATAATGGAGGAGGTCATGTATCTCAATTATTATTAAGTAAATTAGCTAAAAAAAGAATCGGTTATGATTTAACAAGGTGGATGGGAATAGAGCCATATCCATCAGAATCACCAGCTGGACCAATGGTTGCGATTACAAACGAGTATGCAGGATCTGATGGTGATATCTTTTCACACTCATGGAAACTACTAAAACTAGGTAAATTAATTGGAAAACGTACCTGGGGTGGTGTTATCGGTATTTGGCCAAGAAATGCTCTTGTTGACGGTACCTTAACCACACAACCAGAGTTTTCATTTTGGTTTAAAGATGTAGGATGGAATGTTGAAAATTATGGAACTGATGTTGATATTGAAATACATGATACACCTCAAGATTACAGAAAAGGAATTGACCGCCAATTAGATAAGTCTATTTCTGTAGTTTTAAATGATCTTAAAAAACCAAATGCAATTCTCGAGGCAAACCTAAATAATAAGCCAAGCTTAAAGTTGCCTTAATATGACTCATTTATTATTACAAACCAGTACAGATAGCTTATCTATTGCAAAAATTATAGCTAAAAAATTAATAGATAATAATCTTTCACCATGCGTGCATATTATAAATTCACCTACTACGATTTATAAGTGGGAAGGTGAAACAATTAATACAAAAGAATATTTAATACAAATTAAAACGACAGATGAACATAAAGACGATGTTATTAAATCAATTAAAAAAGACCATAATTATAATAATCCTGAATTAATTTCTCAAAAAATTAATATTGAATCTGATAATTATAAAAAGTGGTTTAATAAGGAAATGAAATTATAATGTATTTTAAAGGTGATCAATCTAAATTATTCGTTACTAAAGACAGAA
>Ga0066851_10000245_pt1 | contig 26527 bp, 23 predicted proteins | sample ETNtaG_7_FD_65493 | JGI IMG/M metagenome (GOLD analysis project Ga0066851, IMG submission 65493) | Marine microbial and viral communities from oxygen minimum zone, Eastern Pacific Ocean - ETNP201406SV65 | ecosystem: Environmental > Aquatic > Marine > Oceanic | place: Pacific Ocean: Eastern... | reverse complement strand
TTCCCGCATTTCCAACTGGCAGGAAGTGAATGTCAGGAGCATCTCCAAGTTCGTCACAGATCTCGAAAGCGGCCGTCTTCTGCCCTTGGATCCTGAAGGGATTGATACTGTTGACAATCTCGAAATCATCCCTCAGACCCAACTCTCTCACCAGTTCCAACGCATCGTCGAAGTTCCCTCTGATCTCAATCGTCCTAGCTCCATGGATTAGGGCCTGAGCCATCTTTCCATAGGAGATCTTTCCCTCTGGAATCAGTACTACGCATGTCAAACCAGCACGGGAGGCGTAGGCTGCTGCGGAGGCGCTGGTGTTACCAGTACTAGCGCAGACTATTGCCCGTACGCCATTCTCCACCGCCTTTGTCACGGCCATAGTCATTCCTCGGTCCTTGAACGAGGCTGTGGGGTTTAGCCCCTCATATTTCACGAACAATCTGAATCCTCCTCCTATGGCCTGAACTAGGTTGTAAGATTGGATTAGTGGGGTGTTACCCTCGTTAAGAGAGATGATGCAGGTGTCTTCTGAGACGGGTAGGAACTCCCGGTATCTCTGAACTACTCCGTGTGCTCCCATGCCTGCGTCTGTAGATAAATACCCCATGAACCTCCCTATAGGTCGAGCAGGAAAAGGAGTCGGCCTAGGTCGATCCAATCCTGCCGGCAATGGACAAACAGGACGCCACTACGGGACCAATTGTAATTGCGAAAAGTATCGTTCCAAATCCGAAGGTGCCCCCGAGAATGACTCCGAAAATTAGTACTGAGACCTCGAGAGTAATTCTGACTCTCCCTATTGGCACTCCCGTTACCCTTTGCAGGCCGGTCATCCATCCATCCCTGGGCCCTGGTCCCAGATTTGCAGTCAGGTACATCGAACTCCCAATTCCAACTAGGATTATTCCGGAGGAAGCCATAAGGATAGAGCCAAGGAAGCTCTCAGGCTGAGGCAATATTGGAACCATGACATGGATTGTGAGAGCGATTATGATTGCATTCAGGATTGTGCCGATTCCGGGAATTTCCTTGACAGGGATCCAAAGAAGCATTACTGCGACGCTTACGAGGAATGTTGCCTCCCCTATAGTCCAAATTTCGAAATTGATAGAGATTCCCTCGGCTAAGACCGTCCACGGGGTATTTCCAATCCCAGCAGCTATCAGAAGTGAGTCTCCCAATCCGAACAGAAATTCTCCAATTACCAGAATGAACATTGTAGACCACTTTGGCCTCAATGACATTGGTTGAGGGGAGCTCCACCAGACAGTGGGCACCTTCTTTGCCGGTCGAAGGATTTCGGATAGACCCATGTGCCACGAAGAGCGTCTCAGCCTTGAACCCAATCGTAGTACTCTTTCGTGGTCTCAACAGACCACCAGATAATCTCCGGAACGTCATAGGAATGTTCAGATTTAATTTTGGAGATTAATTTTCTTTTTTTGGACTCGGGGGTCCTGATTTGTATATCCCACTCGGGAGTATTCTGGATTTTGCCTTTCCATCGAAAAACTGAGTTTGTTCTCTTTATGTCTACGCAAGCAGCTAGGTCCGAGTCAATTATTGATTGGCACCACATTCCTACTTCGGCTTCATTCAGTTCGCCGGTTAGAGTTGTCTGCACTATCCAAATGGTTTCGCTCATGACGCACCGTAGAATAGATTACGGAAGAACCCCATGGCATAGTTTGAATGATAATGCCCCTCCCATCAATCCAAGATGGATGCTTGGGAAGGTCCGATAGACACGGGAGAAGTGCCTGAGGATGGTTCCGCCTTCGATGTAATTGTGGTAGGTGGCGGACCGAGTGGCTCTGCAGCCGCCTCTTACAATGCGATGAATGGCTGCAAGGTGCTTCTGATTGAGAAAGAATTGTGGCCTAGAGACAAGATTTGCGGAGATGCCGTCGGAGGTAAGTCTCTGTCTCATGTAAAGGAGCTCGGCGTTAAGGAGATGATCGAAGCGACTCCTCACTTTATGGTCGACTCGATAGTATTCGGCTCAGCGAATGGGAACATCGTGAAGGTGATGCTTCCAGAAGATGAATTCGAGAAGAAGATGGCTGGATATTCATTGCCTAGGAAACAATTTGACTATATGATGTTCAAGAGAGCTACTGAGATAGTCATTGGTGCTGGAGGTTCAGTAATCCAGGGCTTCAACGTGAAGGAGGTTATGGATGATGATGGCAAAATTACGGGAGTGGCTGGAAGTTTCGGCGGTAGATCCTCTGAGAGCCCGATTTTGAGTTTCACTTCGGCTCTGACGATTGGTGCTGGTGGCTATAGGTGCCCAGTAGCCACAAAGCTGGTGGAAGGAATTCACGGCGAGCCAATGAGGGACGATGATCACTACTGTGGTGGTTACAGAGAATATTGGGAGGGAGTTGGTGGTTTTGAAGGAAGCCAAGGCCCTATTGAGATACACTTCATTGAAGGAGTAATTCCAGGATACTTCTGGCTCTTCCCAGTACAGGAAGGGGTGGTCAATGTCGGAATTGGAATGGTTATCTCCGAGCAGAGGAAGCAGACCGGGGCTAGCAAGTCTCTGAAGAAGAAGCAGCGTTGGGTTATTGAGAGCCATCCTGTTTTCAAAGAGCGATTTAAGGATGCAAAGATTGTCGAGGGATCTCAGAAGGGATGGCAGCTGCCGTTCGGCTCCCCAAGGAAAAAACCCCCCTCCTATCAACCTAGGAGAACCGCGGGAGCAGGTGTGATGTGCGTGGGAGATGCGGCTAGTCTAGTCGACCCATTCAGCGGGGAGGGGATTGGAAATGGACTACTGTCTGCAAAGATGACTTCAAAATACTTCGACAGAAACGCTCACTCCGAGGGTTTTCCCGAAGAGCAGGGGATTGAGTACATGACTGATCTATGGAGGACACTGGGTAAAGAATTGACTAATTCACACAGGCTTCAGAAGGTCGTCAAGTGGAAGAAGCTGATGAATTGGTTCGTCGGCAAGGCGTCCAGGAAGAAGGAGGTGGGCGATATGCTGACGGGCATGATCGCTGATAAAGAGGCCCAGAAGGCACTATGGAGTCCTTGGTTCCTATTCAAGACTATATTACTGCCATGATGTGATAGAACGTGGGAAGCGAATTAGACGAGTCACTCGACGGAATAGATGCAGTGTTCTTGGATCTTGACGGTACGATATACCTTGGAGACAGTCTGATAGAGGGTGCGGCTGGTTTTCTGGACAGACTGGAGAAGCGTGGGATCAAGAGGTTCTTCCTCTCCAACAACTCTAGCAAGTCAGTGGTTCAGTACTTGGAGAAGCTGAGGGGGCTGGGTATCGAAGCCAACGAAGGAGAAGTCCTTCTTTCCACGCACGATCTTATCGCTTGGCTATCTAACGAGGGAGTCACTGAAACATTCCTAGTTGGGACCGAGGGGATGAGGGGGATGCTCGAAGGAAAAGGAATTTCCACAAACTCAAGCAAACCGGAATTAGTCGTACTAGGTTATGATACAGAGATCAGTTACGAGAAGCTGGCAACGGCTTCGGTTCACCTGCACAACGGGGTTCCGATGGTATCTAGCCATCCCGACATGGTGTGCCCGTCACCGGATGGTGGACTTCCAGATACCGGTGCTTACATGGCTCTATTCGAAGCAACAACGGGTGTGAGGCCTAAGCACATCTGTGGGAAGCCCAACAAGGGTATGATCCTGCATAAGATCGAGGAGATCGGTCTGCAACCCCAAAATTGCGCGATGGTGGGAGATCGTCTGTATACAGATATCGAGATGGCTGAAAGGGCAGGGGTCCATGGTATTCTGGTCCTTTCAGGTGAAGCTACCAGAGATGACTTAGGCGAGAGTGGCCTCAATCCCTCGCTGGTGGTGGATTCGGTGTCGTCACTCGCGTGATGTGAGTGAGTACACTTTGCTCAAAACTGCGACCAGAGAAATAGATAAACTCGGGTTTTGCGCGAGCGGCCATGGAAGGGTTGCTATCGAGAGCAGGTAGGTCGATTCACAGAAGTAGAAATCTTGTTTTCGCTGCTTCTCTACTCTCGATATTGGTGTCTGTGATGTTAATTTCGCAGGGTAATGAGTTCGACGACGGCAATGCGCCCCCATCGTCCATTGAGTCGGGGCGTGCTCTCGAGTTAGTGAGCGAGGAGTTGCCTGTCGTTTCGACAAACAGCGTGACTTACATCTTCACTCACGAGTCACTCCTCTGGGATGATCCGGCTTACGAGAAAGAGGTAAGGAGTTCGCTAGAGGGTTTGGAGGAAATATCCCTCGGTGTTCTGGAGATCAGTCTTGCCTATGACAGTCCGGATGACCCCTTCCACCTAGCCAGCCATCGCTCAATCGACGGGCATAGGGTCGCTGCATTCGTAAAATTCAACGGCACCGAAGAAGAGATTTCCAATGAGATATCCGATATCAAGTCGGCCGTGGACAGTGATAGTTTGGAAGTTCTGGTATCTGGTAGCCTCATTATCGATTCTGACTTCGACAGAATGCTCGAGGAAGACCAGATCAGAGCTGAGATTATCGGCATCCCTCTGTCAATGGTAATCCTCCTCTTTGTCTTCAGGACTGTCGTCGCCTCATTGCTCCCTATGGCAGTGGCTCTTTGCATGTTCCCAATGGCAACTGGTCTGGCCTTCTATGTCTCACGTTGGTTCTCGATGACCCAGTACTCGGTGTCAATGATTTCACTGATTGGCATTGCAGTGTCGATAGATTACAGCCTGTTCATGATTAGCAGATTCCGTGAGGAGCTTGACAAGGGGCAGGACGTAGAGGGCGCGTTGGCTACTATGATGTCAACTGCGGGTCGGGCAATTCTGTACTCTGGCGCTACTGTTGCAGTTGGTCTGTGTACTCTGTTCTACTTCACCGCGACTCACATGCCATCCATGGGTATGGGAGCTTTCCTAGCGGTCCTTGGAGCCTTAATCTACTCCCTGACCCTTTTGCCTGCATTGCTTTCATTCGTCGGTCACAGGATAGACAATCTGCCCGTCCCATTGCCATGGGGAAATGGAGAAGGTAGCTTCTGGGAGGATTTCTCTAGGAAGGTGATGAAGAATCCAGTAAAGTGGCTGGTTCCATCAATGGGGGTACTGCTTCTGATGGGGGCTCCTTTCCTCCATGTGGAGTTGACCGCAGGAGGACTAGACACCCTTCCTCCGGATCTGGAGTCCAGAAAGGCATATGAGATTCTAGAGGAGGAGTTCCCCGCATTCGCCGCTTCGGTGGTCCCTCTGGTAATCGTCTTCGATGAAGGTCAGGATCCGTTCTCAAAACCACTTGCAGTTTCAATCTCAGAAATGTGCCAGAATATCCAAGGAGTGGAAGGTGTCGTTAGTGTGGATCATCCACTCTGCAACCCCTCTCTGTTCGACAAAGAAATCGATCAGTGGCCTCAGGAGTATCGAATCACTTGGTTGACTACCGTCTCAAACTCGATTGCTATGATTAACGTCCCAATCGAATTCCCTAGTGGGAGTGATGAGGCAGAACAACTAATCAAGGACATGAGAGAGATCACCGCAGAAAGTGAAGAGGAGGTACTGGTCGGAAGTTGGACTTCCTACGAAGTAGATATGAAAGAACATCTCAAAGAGCGCATTCCAGCCGCTCTGGCATTCGTTCTCCTAGTTACAATGATTCTTGTTTGGTTCCAAGTTCACTCCGTCTTAGTGCCAATAAAGGCCGTATTCATGAACATCCTCTCAATCACCGCATCCTTCGGACTGATAGTTGTAGTATTCCAGGATGGGCTCTTGGCCGGTCCGCTCAATTTCACTCCACAACCACTGGATCTGATGGTACCGCCCCTAGTGTTCGGAATTGCTTTCGGCCTATCGATGGACTACGAAGTACTGATGCTATCCAGGATTCATGAGTCTTGGCTGGAAACTAAAGACAACACCCGTGCTGTGTCCGAGGGTCTGCAAGCTTCTGGGAGGCTCATCACTGGGGCAGCTGCGATCATGATTGCTGTCTTCTCGGGTTTCATCTTCGCCGATGTGATGATTATCAAATCCATTGGTTTTGCCCTAGCTGTTGCGGTTTTCGTGGATGCAACCATCGTTCGAGCAATAGTTGTTCCTTCAGCAATGAGGCTTATGGGCCGTGCTAATTGGTGGTCTCCCAGTTTCTCCAACTCCCGCAAAAACAAAGGCGACTCGTCGGGCAACCAATAACATGATGGAACCCCGTCACCGAAACGGAGTGGTCCTAGTAACTGGTGCTAGCGGTTACATTGGGAGTCATGTCGTGGCGAATCTCCTCTCCAAGGGAAGAGTCGTGAGAGGGACCGTGAGGGACGCTTCGGATCCCGAGAGGGTGGAACATCTCAGAGAAATGGAAGTGGCTGAAGGAGGGAGTCTGGAAATAGTAGAGATGGATCTCCTAGATCGTGATTCGGTGCACAACGCCGTTTCGGGTTGTAGGTCGGTAATACACACAGCAGCGGTTGTGGTTCTCAAGTCCAAGAGGCCGCAGGAGAAGATCGTGGACCCCAGTGTGATTGGAACGAAGAACGTGCTTGATGCTATTGACGCGTCGGAAACTGTCGAGCACCTCGTCCATACATCCTCCACTGCTGCAATAAGACCTCAGAAGTGGAACGACGGTCAGACTCTCACCACGGATTCTTGGGCTGATGATGCCACACTTGAGAACAATCCGTACGGACTGGCTAAGTTTAGCGCCGAGAGGATTGTACGGGAATGGCACACGAAAAAGGGCGAGTCTGGTCCGAGGATGGTTACGATCAATCCTTGTGTAGTCCTAGGTCCGCCACTATCGAAGAGGCATCTCGATGGGAGTCCTTCGTTCGTGATGACCCTGTTGAACAGGGATATTCCCGCGGTCGTCCCGATGCACATCAGCATCGTTGATGTCCGGGACGTCGCTGAGGCACACGTGAGGGCTCTGTCTAAGGGAGATAATGCTGGTAGATACTTGGTTGTGTCCGGACAGATGTGGTTCAGGGACATAGCAAAGTCTCTGAAGAAGGCAAATCCTGAATTGAGGATCCCTACCAGGCAGTTGCCTTACTCCCTGTCATTACTGGTATCACTCTTCCATCCCAAGATAAGCCTGGCATGGGCGAGGACACACCTTGGAAAGAGGCTGTTCTGGGATGCTTCCCCGGCTGAAAGGGATCTGGGTATGGCATGGAGGAATCCGGAGGATTCGTTGCTCGAGACCGTTCCCGCAATTCTAGAAAACGAGTGGTTAGGGTGAGGTTTTGACGAAGGTTGTGACGCTACTCTGTGTCCTTGTTATCTGCTCAACCACAACGGGATGTACTTGGTGGGAGGAGGACCCGGTGGAAGAGCTTGTCAATGAGACATTTGATTTCGGTCGAGACCTACCTGTTACCACTTGGTTCCACTTCCCTGGGACTCCATCGGAACGCTGGGCGGTTGACGCGACAGACCCAGATGCAATTTTGGCATCGAACATTTCTACGGACTTCTCGGGAAATAGCACGCCTTTCTTCTCTAGTGCGACGTACTATGGGACTGGTTTCGATACGTTTGAGCCAACTCTGGGAATCACCTCCTCAGGGGCGATTTTCTTCACCAACTTCAACGGACTTGGAGATGGGACTCACATCATCAGATCGACGGACAAGGGGCAGACGTGGGAGGACGTCGGGCCATTCGGTCAGATTGATGATGACTCCGGACAGACCCCGAACTCAAACGATCCCTACATCTACGTAGACAAGTTCACCGACAGGATCGTAAAATTCGATATGCACGTTCTCGCATCCATGTTCGTTGAGTACTCTGACAATGACGGCGAGTCCTGGAGTATTCCATATCCAGTCGAAGGGTACTATGTAACCCAGGACCATCAGAGCATCGCCTCAATGCCAGCCCCACCCGGTGTAACGGCTTTCCATCCTGTAATCTACGTCTACTGCATCAATACAGGTTCCCCAGCTGCTGGAGCTCAATGCTCTAGATCTCTTAACGGGGGTCTTTCATGGGATATTCAGAGGATCGGTTTCCCTGTGGAGAGCTTTCCCCAATGCTCGGGCCTTCATGGGCATCTGGCTGGAGGTTTGGATGGATCGGTATACAGAGGGAACCCCTCATGTGAAGGTCCCGCAGTATATCGTTCCCTTGATGGAGGGTACAGTTGGACGGAGCACACGATCACGACCGAAGTAGGGATGCAGGACGGATGGCATGCTCACGAGGTGGCTACTGCGGTGGATGACGGTGGGAACGTGCACGCAACTTGGATAGGAGACGACCTGAGGCCATGGTATGCAAACTCCCAGGACCAGGGTGCTACATGGAGCACACCGATGATGATCGCGGCCCCTGGGGTCGTTGAGGCTGGTTTCCCGACGGTATTCGCCGGAGCCGCTGGAAGGGTCGTTTTGGGATACATCGGAGAGATAGAGGACTATGACGAGGAGAGGGGCACTGGGGGGTGGTCTGGATACATGGCAATCATGACGGACTCCTTTGCCGAGAGGCCGCTGATTACGAGTGTAGCAGTGAACAACCCTAGTGACCCTTTGGACATCACCCCTGACTGCGGGGACGTCAGATGTGGTGGGTTCGGGGACTTCATTGATGTTGAGATAGATGACGAGGGTAGGCCTTGGATAGCCTTAGCCCATAACGCGGCCGGTTTCGAGGAGGCAATTATCGGAACTCTGATCGAAGGGCCTTCATTGTATGGGGATTTGTCGTATCTAGAGCCCCTACCTGCTGGAGGAAACTCAACTCTTCTTCTAGGGTGAGTCGTTCAAATTAGCTGGTATATGGTTAATATGAACATGTGGCCAACAATCCGTTTAACTGATGTATGGATGGCTCAGCCGCTGTGTCGTGAGACCCGCCGCCCTGAGTATTGTATCTCTCATGATTTTAGCTTCATTAAGCGGGTGCTTTGGTGAAGACAGCGAGGTCTCTGAGGAAATTAGTGTTTTTAATGCACTGTGCGCCGAACAGGGTGGATCGATTAGCAACACGACTTGGTATCACTTTGCGAATGCGACGGATGCAACCCTGAACCCAGATGCTGGGAATCTAACCAATGGTAATGCTCCAGTTTGTGCAATTGGAACGTACTATGGAATAGGTTTCTCGACCTTTGAGCCCACTATAGGAATAACATCACAGGATAACCTGTATATGAGCAGCTGGGGAAATGGAGTTGCTGGTTCGACAGCTATTGTGCAGTGCAGTGGCCTGATTGGTATGACTGTCATTTCAGAGTACACTTGCCAGGATGTGTATAGTGCCCTGTTGCCAGTGGCCAACAGCAACGACCCCTATGTTTACGTCGATCCCTGGACTGATCGAATCATGAAGTTCGACATGCATGCGCTCCTCGGGATGACTGTTGAATGGTCTGACAATGAAGGGGGGACGTGGATCGGGCCGACCCCTGCTACTGGTTGGTCGGTTCAGGACCACCAGACCATCGCCTCATCCCCCTACAATGCTCTTTTCCACGAAACCACATGGGTATTCTGCGTAAACGGAAACTACCCATATCCCGTTTGCTCCACCAGTAACGACGGTGGGCTGACTTGGGGACCGGAAGTTCCCGGGGCACCAACCGACTGCAATAGCGGCGGTTTGACTGGCCACATGGTCGGTTCGAACAATGGGAACTTCTACCGAGGGAATCCCGGTTGCGATGGAGAGGGTTACTCGATTTTCAGAAGTACAAATGGAGGTCTTACTTGGACGGAGCACCCACTTCCAACTGAAACAACCGGAACTGCTCAGACTTGGAACTTCGAGGAGGCGCAGGTGTATCCAGACGAGGAGGATAATGTCCATGCGATGTGGATGGGTTCTGATAACATGCCTTACTACAGCTATTCTACGGACGAGGGGGGGAGTTGGAGTGCCCCTATGATGATCGCACCGCCTGCCGGATTGAATGGAACTGGCTTCCCGGCAATTGCTGCGGGGGACTCGGGGATGGTGGCATTCGCATACATAGGAGACTCGGGTGGAGACAATTGGAATGGGTACATCGGGATGATAACTGATGCATTTAGCCCGATGCCGCTGATTACGACCGTTCAGGTCAACGAGATTGGTGATCCATTGGACACAACAGCAGATTGCGGGTACAACAGATGTGGAGGTTTCGGTGACTTCATAGACATCCTAGTCGATGCTCATGGGCGTCCGTGGTTCGGGCTCTCCCACAACATTGTGGATCAGGGAATATACGGGACCATTGCAGTGGGGCCATCCCTAAGAGCCGGGATGATGGTGCAGGAGATGCCTATAGGTGGGCCCAGCACCCTTTGATTCGAATTCAGAATACATCGGGAATGAGTCCATAAGCCTGGTATGCAAATCCGGCGGCGAATGCGAACATCCCGATTCCGCATACTCCGAGGGCAAATCGATATCCCGTGGGTGAGAGTCGTCCTCTAGTTCGATCGAAGAAGTAAGCGATGGTGACCTTTACGATGATTATGGAGATGAGAAAAGAGAGGGCATAGGCAACCGGTGCGAGTGGTTCCTCGTCTGCAGCAGTAGCCATCAACGGACCTCCGATAAGGAACCAGAAGATGTAGACGTTCGGGTTCAGCAGGTTGGTCATCACCCCCCTCTTGAAAGACCCCGTTACCTCCTCCTGTACTATTTCGGGATCCGGTGGCTCTATCCTGAAGCAGTCGATTCCGAACCAAACCAAGAAGGCCGCTCCGAGTAGTGAAATCAAGAGCAGGATCGAGGGTTGTTCTGCAACCCAACCCGACAGGAAGATGCTGACTATTATGAGCGGCCCATCAGTGAAGATCGGTGCGGATGCAGCTCTTGCACCGGCAGACCACCCTCCCGTAAGGGTCTCACGAATCACCATTGTGAGTAGTGGGCCGGGTCGTATCCCCTCGAAGAGCCCTAGGGCGACTCCTGCGGCGGCGAGAGCCAGTATGAGGTCGGTCTGCATTTTCTAGCGCCTCGATGCTATAGCGACTTTAGCTAGCAACTCTAGTACTTCTAAGTAGAGCCATATCAGAGTGACCATCAGTCCGAAGGCGGCTCTCCACTCCATCTGCTTGGGTGCTCCTCTCTCAACGCCCTTCTCGATGAAATCGAAGTCTGCGACCAAGCATAGTGCCCCAATTCCAATTACGAACAACGAGAAGGCGATTCCAACTGGTCCTGCACCGTGGATGTATGGAACGTGGAACAAACCAGTTACCGCACCGACGAATGAGAAGATGTAGATCATGATGATCGCGAAAAGGGCGGACCCTACCGCGATTGCTAGGTTCCGATCCCAGCTTATCAGTCCAGCACGGTATATCGCAAGCATCCCACCTAGAATCATGAAGGTCAGAATGGCTGCGACCAAACCGATTCCGGGCAGTTCAAGACCCACTTCGACAAACCAAGTGAGGCCTCCTATCACTAACCCCTCTAGTGCCGCATAAGTGCATATTAGGATTGGATTCTTGGAACCAGAGAAGATGATTACCAGAACCATGATGAATCCACCAATTGCTCCCAAGAAGATCAAAGGTGCGGATTCGGGCATAGAGAATGCGGTTGCTAGAGCGGTGGTTGCAGTGATGAGGAGGAGGAGCCCTGTCTTCTCAGCGACCCCCTCTATCGTCATCATGTTTGACTCGTAGTCTTCCCACCACGATGCACCCTTGTATGCAGACTTCTCAAAGGTGGAGTCGTTCAGTGCTGGGTTTCTCGACCTGTACATAGTAATCCGGTTGGTATGTCCCTTCTCAAGGGTTGGCACAGAATTCGTCAGAACATCCCGATCAGATGCTGTCCTGTGTAGCTACCGGGCTCCCTGGCTACTTCGTCAGGGGGTCCAGCAGTCACCACTTCCCCTCCTAGCTCACCACCCTCTGGGCCGAGGTCGATAACCCAATCCGCGCACTTGATGACGTCTAGATGGTGCTCGATGACGATTACTGTGTGTCCGTTGCGCCGTAGCCTTAGTAGAACCTCTATGAGCTGATGGACGTCGGACAGAGCGAGTCCTGTGGTCGGTTCGTCGAGGATGTAGAAGGTGTGCTTTCTGGGAGTCTTATGGAGCTCCGTTGAGAGCTTGACTCTCTGTGCCTCTCCCCCTGAGAGTGTCGTCGCAGGCTGCCCCAGACGAATGTATCCAAGACCGACGTCTCGGACCGTCTGAACGATTTTGTGAATCCTTGGTTGGTTCTCGAAGAATTCGCATGCTTCATCCACGCTCATCTGCAGAATATCGTGAATTGTCTTGCCTCTCCACTTTACCTCGAGGGTCTCCCTAGTGTACCTCTTGCCCTTGCAAACATCGCAAGTCACCCACACATCTGGAAGGAAGTTCATCTCCAACTTTGTCGAGCCTGCTCCACTGCACGCTTCACATCTGCCTCCTCTGACATTGAACGAGAACTGCCCCGGCTCGTAACCCCTCTCCTTGGCCATCTTCGTCTGAGAGAAGAGTTCTCTGATGGGGCCAAAGGCACCCGTGTAAGTTGCAGGATTGGATCTTGGTGTTCGGCCTATTGGGGACTGATTGATCACGATGGCCTTGTCAACCATTTCCAAACCTGAAATAGAGTCGACAGCCCCTGGAGTTGCGTCGGTCCCGTGCAGTTCCCTAAGGAGTGCTGGAGCGAGAGTCTCCGTGACCAATGAGGACTTACCTGAGCCTGAAACTCCTGTTACTGCCACCATGCAACCCATCGGGATTTCGACTTCGATGTCCTGGAGATTGTTCTGTCTAGCGCCGGAGATTGTCACCCATCTGTCCTTCGTCGGCTCGACTCTGTCGTCGGGGATTGGGATGCTTTGCCTTCCAGACAGGTACGCAGCGGTCAGGCTTTCCTCATTGGCGAGGAGCTCGTCGTAGGTCCCATTGACGATCAACCTACCACCGTCCTTACCAGCTCCTGGACCTAGGTCGACCAGCCAATCTGCCTGCTTCATGGTGGCCTCATCATGCTCAACAACGAGTAGGGTGTTGCCGAGATCTGTTAGCTCTCTAAGAGTCTCTAGTAGTCGGTCGTTATCCCGAGGATGGAGTCCGATACTGGGTTCGTCTAGGACGTACATGACCCCCGTGAGTCGGGTCCCTATCTGAGTTGCAAGGCGGATTCTCTGGCTCTCTCCCCCTGACAGAGTGTTGGCCCTCCTATCTAGCGTCAGATAGTCCAGCCCTACCAAAGCTAGGAAGCGAAGCCTGGATTCTATCTCCTTGATGATCTCCTTCCCAATGTACATGGATCTTTCATCCAACTTCTCCGTGGCGCTTACAGTGATGCTCGAGGGAGCATCGCGGTCTAGTTTCTCCCATGTGTCATCCAGACCTCCGAGTCTCCAGTTCTGTACCACTGCGAGAGCCTCAAGAACACTACATTTGGAGATTCCAGGCAGGTTTATTCCGCCCACCGTGACCTTGCATACAGCATCGTTGAGTTTGTCTCCAAGGCAGTTTGTGCAAGGCTCGTCTGTCATGAAAGATGAGAGGCGAGACCTAGTGCGTTCCGAACTAGTGTCCTTGTATGTGCGGGCGAGCCGGGAGAAAACCCCCTCCCATGGCCTTGACATTGTATAGGAAGACCCCTTCTCTGAGTTGAATTCGAAGTCTATCGATTCTCCTCCCGAACCATTGAGCATGATATCTCTGCTGTCATCATCCAGTTCACCGAATGGTACGTCTGTGGGGATACCGAAGTGATCGCAGGTCTGAGTCATCTGGCTGCGATACCAGCCCGACATCATTGAGCGCCTAAATGGCCTAATGCACCCATCTCCCACTGTCGCAGTTCTGTCAATTACCAGGTCGTGGGAGAATGATCTCTCAACGCCGAGACCCTGGCAAGTCGGGCATGCTCCCAGGGGGTTGTTGAAAGAGAATACCCTAGGGCTCATCTCGGGTAGGAACGACCCATGGGTGGGACAAGCGAACTCCTCGGAATATGCGATTATCTCGCCCTCCTCGGTTCTGAATCTCTGCTCTTCAGAGTTGTCCCGCCCGGGCTTGGGAGCGCTGAGGCTCTGCACTGCAACTGAGCCTGCTCCTAGTCTCAATCCTGACTCTATTGCTTCTGTGAGTCGCAGCCTATTGGCCGGGGTCAATAGCATCCTATCGATTCTTACATCGATATCGTGCCTCAGGTTCTTCTCCAACCTTGGAGGGTCCTCGAAACTCGCTTCTCTTCCATTTACCTTGCCGGAAAGATAGCCTTGGTCTACCAGAGCAGTAAACAGGTCAGCGTGAGTTCCCTTCCTGTTTCTTATCGTGGGGCTCCAGATTGCGATTCCGTGCCCCTCGAACCTCCATAGAACGTCGTCAACTATCTCCTGAACGGTCCTCCTACTAACCTCACGATCGCATTCAGGACAGTGTGGGAGGCCCACTCTTGCCCATAGAAGCCTCATGTAGTCCATCATCTCGGTAACTGTAGCAACAGTGGATCGGGGGTTGTGACTTCCCTGCTTCTGATCGATACTGATTGCAGGTGATAGTCCCTCAATCGAGTCACAATCTGGCTTCTTCATCTGACCCAGGAACTGCCTCGCATAGGAGCTCAGGCTCTCCACATACCTCCTCTGTCCCTCTGCGTAGAGGGTATCGAATGCGAGGCTTGACTTTCCAGAGCCGGACACTCCAGAGATCACTACGAACATGCCCCTTGGGATGCTGACGTCTATGTCCTTGAGATTGTGGGTTCGGGCTCCCTTTACCTCTATCCAACCATCCTTGGAGAAGCCGTTCTTCTTCTTGTTAGACATCGCATCACCTCGGCCAGAGTAAGCAGTCACAGCGCGCTCCTTTCAATCCATGCCTGAGCAATCTTCTCAGAATGCTTCTAGGGTGGTTTGCCTCCCTCTGTTTGCGAACCAAGAACGCTTGGCTTGTTCCGGAGAAGATACTCGTGATGCCACATATGATACGGCTTCCTTCAACGTGTCGAAAACCGTTGGCTTGCTCTTCATGGCATTCCTTACTGTCTCCCTAATTAGCCATACTCCGACAGGTGCCCAATAACCTGGGCCTATATCTCTCCATACCATGCATGAACCCGACCTACCCCTGGCTTCCATGTGTTCTAGAACTGCGAGTCGGGCAGCATAGTATGCACCCGTGATTGAGCTTGCATATTCCGATTTTGGCTTGGTCTCCTCCCAGTCGTCGAGGACATTCTCCGTGGAACCCCAAACAGAGCCTCCACACCAGGCTTCCAACATCTGGAATGCCCATATCCCTGGTGCGAGGATGATGTGGAATCGGTTGTCTAGGTAGGTTGCCTCGAATACCAGGTACTTGTCCAGAGATGGGAGGTCCCGGACTCTTGACCAGTACTGCTTGGAGAGGCTGTCGTCAGTTGCAGTAATCCCCCACCTAGTTGGAACCAGTTTCCTTTTTCCTTCCTTCCCAAGCAGGCCTGAGGAGAGGATTCTGGAAATGTGTGCCTCTCCGATTCCAGAGGACTTTAGCTCCTCCATAGCCTCGTTTGCGAGGAGATCTGTCTCGTTTGCTACTGATTCAACCTTCCTGCTAATACTGGCATGACCGACAACATCGACGCTGGCCAAATCTCCCGATGGGCCTAGGGGGGTGCTCATCGTGTCGAATGAGGGGGGACCTCCAATAGGTACTGGACGATTAAAGTCAAGCTCCACTTCAACTGCGCCACAGGACATTGCGATAATCTGGGTGGCCTCGAGAATCTGATTGGTTTCGCCTGTAGCGTTAGTTGCCATTCTGCTGCTGCCAGTGACCAAGTTGGCATGCCTGACTGCTACCTCCTCTAGGGGCTTTCCGAAAAGCTCTGCTGGATCTCCGTTGGATGGCATCTGATCTTCTTCTCCATGAAGCCAAGAAACGCTGGGCCCAACTCTAACATTTGGATACCCGTACCTTCCTACGAATAGAGAGGGGGGGCTTGGGCCTGCCATATCGAAAAGAGCTGTGGAATCTGTCTGAGGAAGTCTCCGCTTGACCTCGGTGAGAAGAGGGCACGGAGATATCCGGCACATTCCCTTTATTCCTCTGCACTCGATACACTCTGGGTACACGGAGAGAGGTTCAAATCGGGCGCTCTTAGGTTTAATGGCTCAGCATAACCATAGGGCATCGATAGTATCGCCCTTTTCACAATACGTATCCGGAGCAAGTAATGAGAGGCCATTGTGTGCAACCATGCTATGTATATTCCCACTTCCTTGGTGAGTACTAGTAGAGGCTACCAAGGAGTCTCCCTCTTGCTTGATTGTAATTCTTCGCATGCAAAGTTTTCCAGGTGCCCCCTTGAGCGGTTCCTGCATCTTGACACGGACACGATTGGCCATCCTGAACCCGTGGGATTCGTCTGACCCCATGCTGTTGGATATCCAAGGTGCGACCAAGACTGTGAAGACTACGTGGCTGCTAACTGGGTTGCCGGGAAGGCCAAAGAGGGGAGTGCCTTTCCAAGACCCGAATAGAGGTGGCCCTCCCGGCCTCATCATTATCCTCCAGAATCTGACATCTCCTTCTTCCTCCATAATCTGTCGAACGATATCCCACTTGCCCATACTGACTCCTCCACTGGTGATTATGGCATCACAGGATTCTGCTGCCTCGTCCAGGGCATCCCTCAGATCGTCAATACTGTCTCGAATCAGTTCATATCGCTGTGGATTACCCCCCATCTTCTTCACAAGCGAGGAAATTCCGAATGTATTGGATTCGTATATCGAGTTCTCGGGCAGAGGTTTTCCTGGAGGGGTTAGCTCATCTCCAACCCCTATCACTGCTATCGAGGGTTGACGTACCACGGACACCTGGTCATGCCCCATTGTTGCTGCAAGAGAAATTGCCGAGGGAGTCAGTAGGTTGCCGGATTTCAGGGGTCGCTCCCCCTCTGTGAGATTCTCGCCCCTCCTGCGAATGAAGCCGGGCCTAGCTGGTCCGTTTATTGTGACCGAGTCGTCGTTAGTCGTAGTGTCCTCCACCATCACAATCGAATCGGCGCCCTCTGGGATAGGAGCTCCCGTCATGATGCTGCACGCCTGTCCCTTCCCAACTGATGGTATTTCCTTGGAGCCCGCCTGGCTGGTTCCAACTATTCTCAATACCGTCCCTGGTTCCTGGCAGTCTTCCTCTCTGACGGCCCAACCATCCATGGCAGAGTTGTCGAAACGAGGGTCGTCCACGTGAGATCTAAGATCATCGAAAAGTATCCTCCCTGCTGCCTGATCCAGTGGCAGACTCTCTGGCTTTCTTTGAATGGAGAGCTGAGTAGCAATCTCCAACGCCCGTTCAAGAGAGACCCCCTTCTCCATGAATACCGGGAAACGGTGGAGTTGAAGTGTCCTTCCCAAAGCGGTCCTCGTGGTTTCCACTGAGTTGGTGCTGGTCCTTTTGGCCCTATTCGCAGTGGCGACCCTCTACTCATCAGTCGGTCTCGGGGGAGCTTCGGGATACCTAGCTGTTCTATCGATGACGACATTTGCAGCATCGGAGGCGATTTGGCTCAAGCAATATGCATGGTCTCTGAATCTCATTGTAGCTGGAATCGCCTTCTGGCACTACCACAAATCTGGGCATCATGTGAGGGATTTGTCGCTCCCCTTCATCTCAGCAAGCGTTCCCATGGCCGCCTTTGGAGGGTTCATGCTAGTAGAGGGGGCCGTATACGATACCCTACTCTCGCTAGCATTGATCGTTGCGGCTTGGAGGTTGGTTTCTGGTGACGCGGGAGTAAGCGAGGCAGTTCGACCCAGTGCTAGCAAAGCCGTGATTGTCGGTGGTGGAATTGGCTTGGCCAGCGGAGTAATAGGTTTGGGAGGAGGAATCTTCCTACTCCCTGCTCTCATGCTTGGGAGGTGGGCCACAGCGAAAGAAGCCGCTGCAACCACTTCCCTTTTTGTCTGGTTAAACTCCATGGCTGGATTGGCTGGGGCAGGACTTGCTGGCAGGATTGACTTGGACCTTGGGCTCCTAGTTCCATTTGCGTCTGTAGTACTAGTGGGGGGTTTTCTTGGTTCGAGATATGGGTCACGCGTGTCATCTCAAACTGGAGTCAGAGGTTTGCTAGTAGTGGTCCTGGTGTTGGCTGCCTCCAAGAGGGCCCTCGAGATAATTGGTTAGGCTTGCAGAACATGCCTGACCGCATTGTGAAAAATTCCCATGCCTTCCCCCTCTCCGTGAACTGTATCCTCCCTAGTCCAAGTAGCGCCTAGCCATGTTGAGTGATTCGCCTCTGGATGGGGCATCAAGCCGAAAACTAGTCCTGATTGATCGCAGACCCCGGCAACGTTCCTCCAGCTCTGGTTGGGGGAGATCGGGTATGGGAGTGGATCGTCACCGGCACTGGGGTATTCGGTTGTAGGGTCCACGTATCGTGCCACCAACTGTCCTGATTCGGCCCACTTGTCCATCAAAGTGGCATCGTCAGTTACGAACTTGCCCTCTCCGTGACGGACGGGAACTCGGATTCGATTGAGGCCTTCTGTCCAGATGCATGGACTTTCTGGATCGAACTCAAGGGTTGTCCATCTGTTCTCGTAGTGCCCGCTGTCGTTGAGTGCTAGTGATGCCGTCTGAGTCAGGCTCACATCCTCATCACCAGGAAGAAGTCCCATCTTCACGAGAACCTGGAACCCATTACAAATACCGATGACCGGCTTGCCAGAGGTCACGAACTCCCTGACCTGGTCCCTTAGACCGAATCTAAGGCGGTTTCCCAGTAGCCTTCCGCTCCCTAGATGGTCTCCGAAAGAGAAGCCGCCCGGTATGGCCATTATCTGAAAGTCGGAAAGTCGGATCTGCTCCCTCACCAGTCTATTGATATGGACCCTTTCAGCGGTGGCCCCCGCCATTTCGAAAACGGCCATGGTCTCTGTCTCACAGTTGATCCCGAATCCGGAAAGAACGGCGACCTTCGGCCCCATCATTCCCCCCCTCCATGCAAAGTACCCTTCCAAGATTCCCGCAAAACCCGCATGGATGCGGATAATACCACCACCTCATCCCTGATGATCGAAATTTCATCTCCCTCCGAAACGTCTCCAATGTAGTGGTAGTCCACTCCCTCCATGGCCTTCTCGAAGGCTTGCCTGTCATTCGGACTAATGCTCACCAGTATCCTACCGAGGCTCTCACCAAACAGAGCCCCCCAGATATCCAGATGATCGCAGTCTGACCCCATTGGAGTAATGTCCAAATTTGCGCCCGAGTCCGATCCGAAGCAGCACTCCGCCACTGCCACGGCCAGGCCTCCGTCGCTACAGTCGTGCGCGCTTGATACTAATTCGTCCCCCATTGCGGTAGTGAGAGCCCTGTAAGCAGCCATGTTCCTCTCCGGGTCGATCTCGGGAACGGCGCCTCCTATCCCTCCAGCGCCCTCATCTCGGAGCATGTAGGAAAGTTCGCTAGCACCGAGCTCCTGATGTGACTGACCAACTAGGAAAATGAGGTCGCCTGCATTCTTGAAGTCGGATGAAACTGCCTTACGGACGTCATGGTGATTACCGAGGAGGCTGAAGAGTAGCGTGGGCGGGACGCTGATTTTCTCGCCTCCTAGCATAGCGTCGTTCTTCATCGAGTCCTTTCCGCTGATGCATGGGAGTCGATAAGCTCTGCATACATCATCCAAAGCCCGGTTGGCCCTCACTAACTGAGCGAGTTTGTACTTTCCATCCGGGGTCTTGGGAGATTCAATCGGATCGGGCCAGCAGAAGTTGTCCAGACCCGCGATGAGGTCCAAGTCCACCCCTACGCAGACCGCATTCCGCAGAGCCTCGTCCACAGAGGCAGCTGCCATGGCATAAGCGTCGATGTCGGAGTATCTAGGGGCGATGCCATTCGAAATGACAAGTCCCTGGGTCCCACCCTGCAAAGGGGCGATTACCGCTGCGTCTCCAGGAGCATCGTGGTGGACGCCAACAAATGGCTTGATCACGCTCTGGGCAATGACCTCGTGATCGTAAGATCTGACCCACCACTCCTTGCTTGCCACATTCGGCCTGGCTAGCAACCTACCAAGGAGTAGTCCCATTTGCAAGTCGTCTATGTCGGGCGTCTCGATTGGCAAATGAACAGGTGGTTCCCACTCTGACTCAAGGTTGAGTTGAGGGCAGCCATCGAAAAGGAATTGGATCGGGAGGTCGGCGACTGGGGTCTTGTCATGACGGACGACGAAGGCTCCTGTGTTCGTGAACAGTCCTACAGCTGTTGCTTCCACCTCGTGTAGATTCGCCAATTCCTCGAATTCTTCGCAGTCCTCTGGTCTGATCCCAACGGTCATCCTCTCTTGGGATTCGGAAACTAGGATCTCCCATGAGGAAAGCCCGACTTGCTTCAGAGGGACCCTGCCAAGATCTAGTTCTGCACCGCCGGTGAGTTCCGCCATCTCGCCCACACTGCTGGATAGCCCGCCCGCCCCATTGTCCGTGATGACTTGGATTAAACCAGCATCCCTAGCCTCGAGTATCATGTCGAGCATCTTCTTCTGAGTGATTGGGTCGCCAATCTGGACTGCGGAGCTCGGGCTCTCCTCGGTCAGCTCCAGACTGGAGAAGGTAGCGCCATGAATCCCGTCACTCCCAACACGGCCGCCGACCATGTAGACAACATCACCCGGCTGAGGGGTTTTCACATGGCTCTCCCTACCATCAGCAAGCACACGCGGCATTATTCCAACGGTGCCGCAGAAAACAAGGGGCTTGCCGATATACCGCTCGTCGAATACTATCGCACCGTTCACAGTTGGTATCCCTGACTCGTTGCCACCCGATCGGACTCCGGAATGAACTCCTCTGAAAACCCTCGAAGGGTGGAAAAGCCCCTGAGGGATTTCTCCAGAGAAGTCTGGTGGACCAAAGCAGAATACATCGGTATTGGCAATAGGCCTAGCTCCCAGTCCGGTTCCTAGGATGTCTCTATTCACTCCCACAATACCGGTTATTGCCCCTCCGAATGGGTCTAGTGCACTGGGGCTGTTGTGAGTCTCAGCCTTGATGCATACGCTCCAGTCGTCGTTCCACGAAATGACTCCTGAGTTGTCGTGAAAGATGCTGAGGAGCCAATCGACGTCTGCCTGGATGTCGAGGGTGGGTTGCATAATGTGGGTCTTGAACAGCGAATCGATCGTCGAGTCCTCGCCGGTCACCTTGTCACTGTGCCTAATTCTAGCTGCGAAAATCTTGTGTGAGCAATGCTCTGACCAAGTCTGCGCCAGACACTCCAGCTCTGCGTCTGTGGGACGGTCCGATGGAAGTCCTGCGTCCTCTCTTGCAGATCTGACGAGTGGGTCTCGGTAGTGGCCCTGTATCGCTTTCATCTCATCGAGGTTGAGCGCAAGAAGTCCGTTCTCACTTATTTCGATTAGCTCTTCATCGTCAACCTCCAAATCAATCGTGGCTGGCTCGTGAAACATTGCGGGAGGCCTCTCAGGAAACGCCAGAGTTGGCCAATTCCCCTTTTCACAGTCGTCTTTACCTGCTACTGCGGCTCTCTCAATCATCGAATTGTGCAGGGTAGATGCCAGCTCATCGGGTGAGTTTAGCTCTGAAACGCCCCAGAATGCATATGTTATCTGTGTAGACACGCTTGCTAACGTCTTTTCTGGGAAGAGCGTGGACAGTCCGTCCAGACCGGCCTGGCCCGAGTTGTCTGTCACACCTGGCTTGAAACCCACTTGTACTGCAGCGTCGGGCGGATTTTGGAAATCGTTCAACATCCTAGAATCCATGGACCCTAACTCAATCACAGGATCTGCAAACAATTCGTAAATCAGAGACTTTGCGTCTTTTTCCGAGATTTCCATTTTTACTTGATAGCCCAGGATCACGCGAACGGAGTCTACGTCTATCCCATGGTCTGCTTTGAGCATGGATCTTACGCTCTCTCCTCGAGCATCTGGCAGGCCATCGATGTCCTTTGTTGTGACTTCGAACAGTCTGCATTTCGTTTGATTAGGCATGCTGTCACCCTATGCTAAGAAGGCCTCGCTCAATTGCCAACCAAGCCATGCGGTAATTGGTGCCAATAGGTTAAGAGAAACGTAGACCACTGCTGCAGTCGTGCTGTCATCCTTTAGGAGAGAGACCGTCTCAACGCCGAATGTTGACATGGTGGTAAAGCCACCCAATAGTCCAGTTCCGAGGAAGAGGAGGGTCTCAGTCTGAATTGATGCTGCCATCAGTGCGCCCAAGAGGAAGGCCCCCAGGAGGTTCACGACAATCGTAGCCCATGGCAAATAGCCTGATTCGGTAGGCATATTCTCCGAAATAACCCATCGAGCTATCGAGCCAATCGCCCCCCCCAGACCTACCAGCGCAACTGGATGCATACTGCTGGCGGGAGCCGGCGGGGCTTCATATTTCTTAGAAGGCGAAGAGTTGACAAACAAGTGAGCATAGGGATGTAGGATGAAAGCCGAGGATGCCTGGGGGGCCAGATGGGCCAACTGCGCGCATCCTCTTTCACATGAGTTCATGCGAGTCTCGAGCATCAAGGAGTCTTTGGTTGTCCTAGCGGCTGACTTGCCGACCATGGATGGGATTTTGCAGCTTATCGAGGATGTGGGGGATTATGTTTGCGCACTGAAAACGCATGTTGACATGGTCGAGGGCTTCAACATAGAAGAGTGGTCCAAAGTAGTTGAGTCCGCTCGATCTAAGGATTTGATGCTGTTTGAAGATAGGAAGTTTGCAGACATCGGAAGGGTCGCTCAAACCCAGATGGGGGGTTTGTACGATATTCGATCTTGGGCTGACTTGGTTACATCACACAGTGTGAGCGGTCCTGATGTGGTTGACGGAATTGCTGCCGCATGGGATGACGTCGAAAGAATCGGCGGTGTGCTTCTTCTTGCGCAGATGTCCAGCTCAGGAAATCTACTAGGAGGTGTGTATACGGATGACACCCTAACTATTGGCAAGAAGTCCCCGCATGTGTTGGGATATATCGGGAACGGGAGTTCTGTCTCGGAATTGAGGGCTCTGCGTTCAAAGGTCGGAGAGGGGGAGATGATATGGACTCCTGGTGTAAACCTCAATGCCAAAGAGGGGGTGCTCGGACAGAGGTATGGGCATCCCGCAGAAGCCGTGCGTGCCGGTTCGGATGCCGTAATTGTCGGTTCGGGCATCCACAAGGCAGAGGATATGCGGTCCGCAGCACGTGAGTATGCTTCATCATCATGGGGCGCGCTATTGGAGAGATAGCTGTGGTCGCGGGGGACATAGTAGCCTGGGGCTGCTCGGTTCTCGTTATTTTCGCAGTCTCTTCATACGTTATATTCGAGGGTCTGAAGAGATGGAGAGTGGGTTTGAGATTGGCTTCTTTGGACGAAAGCCTGCTTTATGACGATGGGGTGAATGTGGAGGAGATTATGGATGTCCCGGCTGGTAGTAGCTTGATCGGAGGAGTGGTAGCCGAGTTTTTAGAGAATGGTAGACCATAGGCTAGAGCAGCCCGAGGTAGAATGCTAGTGTAATTCCGATGGAAGTCACCATTGTGAGTAGGATGATTGGAAGTAGCCTTCTCTTTTTCTTTGGGGGTTCGGGTTCCGGGGATGGAATGGCTGGGATAACGGGTGTATCTGGTTGCTGAGCGGTTTGAAGAATGGGAAGAGGGGGTAGTGTCGGTTGTTCCTCCGCTAGATCGGGATAGAGTTCATCCAAGTCAGCTAGTCCTGGAGCATTCGGAATCGGACCGTTCATTAGCACCCATTTTTGATCAATATCCGCTCTAGTAAGGGGGGTGACTAGTACGGATACAGCCCCAGCGGAATATGCAGCATCGTTCGCCTTGCTCAATCGCGATTTGCTCACAACGAAGACTATTCGTGCTTCTGAGTCGCTCTCTCGAATCTCCAGAGCTGCGACGTGTCCATCCATGGTCGGAAGATTTAGTCCCATGAAGACCATGTTTGGCTTGATCTGGACATACTCATCTACTGCCTTGTCCCCGTCGTCGCAAATATGGGATTTCCATCCCCTCTGCCCCATTATCGACTTGAGCCTGCTTGCAGTGATTGCATTCTCATGGACGATGAGAGCCGTCGGCTTGTCTTCGGGCGTCATATAGTTCTTCCACACGGGACGAGGGTCAAGAAGGAGGTGGTCGTTGGTTCGTCAAAGTAGTTGGTCTACAAGCCAGTTTGGATCGAACGGTTCGAGATCGTCGTAGCCCTGGCCAGTTCCGGCTAGGATGATGGGTCGGCCGGTGGCATGCGAAATGGAAAGGGCAGCCCCCCCTCTTGCATCCGTATCGAGTTTGCAAAGCGCAGCTCCATCGAAGGCTAGCCTCCTCTGGAACTCAACTGCTTGTGAGACTGCATCATTGCCAGCCAATGCGTCTGCAACGAAAATCACTAGATGTGGTTGGGTAACCCTGTGGACCTTCTGAAGCTCCTCCATCAGGTTTGACTTATTCTGCATTCTACCTGAAGTGTCAATGATGACGATTTCGTCGCCCCTAGCTCTTGCGCTCTCGATCGCGTCCCTGGCAACTGCGGCAGAATCTCCTCCTCGTTGGCTCTTGATGCACCTGATTCCAAGTCTTTCTGCATGAGCGGCCAGCTGATCAATGGCTCCTGCTCTGAAAGTATCTGCAGCAGCTAGTACCACGTTGAGTCCTTGATCGTCCAACCTCTTTGCTATCTTTGCTGATGTGGTTGTCTTCCCTGTCCCATTGACGCCGACCATCATGATGACTACGGGTGTTTCATCGGCAATGAAATCCCTAATCGTTCTATCGAAGTCCCAGTAGCCTGCTCTGAGTAGAGATAGCAGAGCTCCCCTTAGGGCGTTTTCTACAACTTCGCTAAGTGGTTCCTTCCTGCTCACCCTGGAGCCGATTAGGTGTGTACGCAGGCTCAAAATTAGATCAGATGCCGCCGCGTGTCCCATATCAGAAGACAATAGCTCGTCTTCGAGCTCTTCCAGTATTTCATCCAATACGGGGCCTCCACTAATTACCATCCCTCCGATGTTGGTATGATATTCGGATAGGTCTATTTCAAAGGATAATTCTGATTCTGATAGAGTTCTTCCTGTGGTCGAGGTCATGGGATGGTTTTTTTCTGAAGGATTTTGTATTTTCTCGAATGTCTTTGATGCTTGATCTCGGGCTGCCCGTTTCCTATCCTTAGGGCTAGCTGGAGTGGAGAATGGGTCGGATATGTCATCATCAAAGTCGTCCCACTCACTTGCGGTTTGCACTGATTCAACTGGGATGTCCTCTATTCGATTCAAGACTCTGAGTGCTTCGTCTCTTTCAGCAAGCGCTTTCTTGGCTTCCATGGAGTCCTCTTCTGCCATGATGCTGGAGTCGCCTTCGGCCTGCTTGACCTTCTTTCTAAAACGATCAAATAGTCCCATAGAAAAGCCTCAGTCGTCTAGGGTTAGTTCCGTTCCCCTCTTTCTCCTGGACCTGCGCTTTGGTTGGTTATTCTGGGCCTGCTTTTTCTGAGCTTCCTCAACCATAGGGGTTTGGGCGTCGTTCGCAATATCGTTAAATCTAGTTGCAAGCGCTACTACATTGCTTTCGAGTTCCTCGTGCTCGCTCTTGACGGAATCAATGATTCCCTTCAGCTCCTCGTTCCTGTTTCTTAGTATCTCAATAGCCTCCGATATGGTTCTCTCGGCTTGGACTCGGCTTCCTATGTCCACCACAGCCCCTGCTTGTTTAGGGATATCCGCAACTATTTGCACTCCGGCGCCCAGTGGGACCATCGCTCCCTTGGCTCCGTCTTCTGGTATGGACTCGAGAGCACCAATGGCATGCTCCTGTTCGATTTTGATTTGCTCTAGGTTTCGGACTTGCTGCTCCAGAGCCTGGAGTCGTTCTCTGTTTACCTCGACTAGTTGGGCCAAACGCTGAAGCTCTGCCCTGTCCGGCTCAGTCATACACCACGGGATGCAGGGGGTGAAATGAAGGCGTCGCTGTCGTTGTAATCTCTAATCCTCGTTACTTGGGAGAATCATTACCGTTCCTACGAGTCCGGTAATGACAAAGGATGCTAATGTGATCATGAACAAGGCTGCCTTCCTTGAACGATGTTGGTCTAATTCATTGCAAAGCTCCCAATCGGGCATGCTGATATTTCCCATTAACGCTCGATATTCAAGATCACAAGCCGTCTGATATTCTCGCTCAGCATCATCATGATTCTGCATCATTTCCATGGAAAGTTGGAGGAGTAATATAGAGAGGGCGACCAATACGAATCCCTTTGTCGAGTCCGAGAGCAATCTACTCTCCGTCCCAGATTCCTTCCGCTAGCATGAACTCCATGACTCTGGCTGATACATTGGCCCTGTTGCCCCCCCTTACCCCTGTTGCCGAAACCTCGAATACTTCAGCTGGGATGTCCTGGGCCTCCCTTACCTCGTAGCCAACCTTCCGACCGTAGGATACGGCTTCGATGTCGGGCATAATCCATGCTTCGACGTTTTCGTCAGCATATCTATGCTCGATCATCCTCTTGCGAAGTTGCGCTGGGTATGGGTCGGATTCCGTGACGGGAGTGTCTCGGATTCCCACCACGACTCGCTTGTTCTTGTCTAATTCCTGTTGAATTAGCCATTCATGGCCAACATGCAATGGCTGCCAG
>Ga0066851_10000238_pt1 | contig 26990 bp, 19 predicted proteins | sample ETNtaG_7_FD_65493 | JGI IMG/M metagenome (GOLD analysis project Ga0066851, IMG submission 65493) | Marine microbial and viral communities from oxygen minimum zone, Eastern Pacific Ocean - ETNP201406SV65 | ecosystem: Environmental > Aquatic > Marine > Oceanic | place: Pacific Ocean: Eastern... | reverse complement strand
GTGGGTTAGTGCATGAGGATTTGTTTTTATCTCCTACTCCTGAGTGGAGGGAGAAGAGACATATGAGGATGAGGAAGACTGAGAGGGGTAAGATGACACCTGATCTTATACATGAGAAGGAGTTATGTGAGCTTGCGAGTATCTGTGAGAATCTCTCAGAATGTATAGAATTTCTCAAATCAAAGGAGAGATGGTCTATACTACCTGGAGATGAAACACAGATTGAGCGCATAAACAAGACAAGGGATTATATAAGTAGGTTAACTAAAAGATTAGAGGAGTATGAATGCTTATTGTCGAACACGTGAGTTTAATGTCTAAACTCACTGGACATGGGATAGGATATGAGGTGCCTATGCCTATTATTGAGGGGGTTGCGTTAGTGGGTAGTTTTCTATGGTTATATTTGTTCTTTGCCCCTTGGAGGGATGATGATGGAGAAGGTTAAAAAGGTGAGAAAAAAGACCTATGGGGGTTTATTACGATGGAATGAAAGAAAAAAGACTGTTACTATAATGAAGGTATTAAATCCTAAAAGTATTAATGGGAGGTTAGTTAGGTTATTAAAAAAGCTCTTCCCTGAGTATGATGTTATTAAGGGGTATTAATGGATTTTAAAGAGAGGTTGGAAGGTGGACCATCACCTATTAGTGCTATGGAGGGTAAGTTTATTACAGAGGTAGTGGAAGCTGCTTATAGAGCAAAGAAGGTGGTAGGGGAACCAATGGATAATCCACCTCTTAGGAGGGTGGTAATTAAAAAGATAAGAGAGGTATATTCTACATTAGTATTAATGAAGGAATATACAGATGATTGAATTTATTGCGATATTGTTAGGGATGACGATAGAGGCACCAACCTGTGCTATAATGAGGGAGATGGAACCAGTACCACCTACGCCAGTAGAAATCTGGGATACCGACCCGCCACTTCCAACAGATCCCTATTGTGGATTCACTGTGGATAATGTACCTTATTGTTGTTAAATTATTATGTTTAGTAGAAGTAGTAACAAAGGTTATACTAAAGGAGGATTAGATGTTGTAACAGCAGTTAATTTATTCTTTAAAGGAATCCTATTATTTCCTATATTTCTATTAGCTGGGTATATAGGAGTTATCATGATGAAACATATGATATTTCAAGGTATTCCTAGTATGAGTGTACCCACTCAACAACAACAGGAATTAATTCAAAATAGAAACCATCAGATTGGAATTCAGCCATCATCTACACAGGAGCCAAGTGTTAAATCAGAATATAAGGAGGTTCAAAGAGAAGTGGAAACCCCTCAGTATTATTCTACTGAAATCCATTCAGGATACCATGAATCCTATGAAGGGGTTAGTGGGAGAAGAACATTGGATGAAGCATTGGATGACTACACACAGGAGTACTACTATGATTGATGGAAAAGCAAGTCTTACAACAGGCTTATCAGATGATCAAAGGAAACAATTGGAGGATATTGCTGCAACATTACAAAATGGTGTTGTATTATATCAACAGATTCTTAATAGTGATGGAACTAAAAGTAATAGAGCCATTATAGATTATAATGGTGTTGATTGGGATACTAATGAAGCTGCTTATAAGAAACACTGGGATGAGAATCTTAAAACAGGTAAAAATGGATTTTGAATCTAAATCAAGTGTTTCTATTACTAAGGTAACGAAACTTATATTAGCTTATGAACAACTTATGAACGTATCTAAGATAATAGGTTATAATGAATCCTTACATGAAGTCATAAGGGAGGTTAGTGTATTATTACAGGATGAATATGAACTACAGAATGAACAAATTAATTTTCAGGAGATCGAATGTGATTAGTGCTCTTTTATTGGTTGCAATGGTAACACCAATTAATGCAACAATGTGTACAGAAGTAGCTTATGAGTTAAGAGATGCAGTTCATGAGAACTGGATTACATGGGAGGAATATGATAAAATTGTAGGTAGATGTGATGGTTTAGTAGAAAGTGAGGCTTCTAAATAAAAGAAAGTCCTTTAGTGAATTATGGCAGCTATAACTACTGATATGCAATCAGGGGATCTATTTGCAGTCAATAGATCCAACACCACATATAAAATGAAGGCTCAGGAGATCATTGATCCTATTCAGGCTGCTCAGGATAGGGCTGATGCTGCTTATGCTTTAGCTGAGGAAGCTTCAGGAGGTCAGGTTGGGGATACCATCCCAGTAGGTACTATTAGCTGGTGGTATAAGAGTTTTAATAATAACCCACCTAGTGGTTGGTTAATATGTAATGGTGGTACCTTTAGTACAACAGCATATGCTGCATTATTCAATCAATTATCATATGACTTTGGTGGTAGTGGTAATGAGTTTATGGTACCTAACCTTAAGGGTAGGTTTATTATGGGATGGGCTAGTAATAGAGCCAAGTCAACCTTTCAGGAAGGAACTGTATTAAGTCATAGTCATTCTTGTAGTGGTGCTACTACTGGTAAAGAATCCCAAGCTCATACTCATGGAGTATCTATTACCACTAGTAGTAATGGAGAACATAGTCATCTCTTCACAGTAAAGACAGCTAGAGATGAAAATGATGAATATGAACGTGGGGATGATCCATTACCTAATCTAAATCATACTCAGAGTACACAGCGCGCTGGTGCTCATAGTCATAGTGTGTCAGGAAATACAATGCAGAATTTAATAACTGGTACACAAGGACATGTTCATACTTTAGCTAACTTTGATACAGATAATACAGGAAGTAATAACAACTATCCAGATAATGTAGCCCTACTACCCATCATCAAATATTAATGCCATGAATGTCTATTATTACGATCCAGATACCTTTATTTTTACAGGTGCAGAGGAAACCTATGCGGATCCATTAGAACCACATAAGTATGTAAAGCCTGAACATGCAACATTTACTGCTGTTCCTACTGTTCCTAGTGGAAAGCAAGCTAGATTTGTTTCTGCTTCTGATAGTTGGGTATTAGAGGATGCAGTCATTCCTTCTGCTAGTGCTGCACCTACAACTACAGCATTTGAAGATATGACATATCAGGAACGTCTGAATTATTATGGTTTAGGTGATCTACAGGCTCATATTGGCACCCTAAGCACTGTTGCAGTTGCATCAACTGTTCAATCTCAGATTGAGGATTTATATGATTTGCTGGGGCAAGTAAAGAATGATGTAAATGCTCTCAATATTACGAAGGGAATATATGGTGCTAATCATACTCTGGATGATGTAGATACAAGACTCACAACACTAGAGGGCTCCTAATGGCATTATCAGCAACTGACTTATTTTTAGTTCAAAGTAATAGTACTGGAGTTTCCTATAGTATTAATGGTGGAGAATTAGCTAATGAATTAACACCTTTAGCTACTGTTAATACTTTTACTTCTGATGTGAGTATTACTGGAAATTTATCCCTAAGTGGTAATATTCTTGGTAATAATCTTCTACCCACAGGTAATTTTCTTTTAAATCCTGACAATGATGGTAATATTACTTTAAAAGCAGATGGGGTATCTGGAATTACCTTTGAGTGTGCTAATAGCCCAATAACATTTAAAAGTGGCACTAATGCTAATAGTTTGAGATTATATGAGCCATCAGGGAATGGATCTTTCTATCTTGATGTGGCAGTATCTAATCTAACTGCTAATAGGACATTTACTTTCCCAGATCAAGATGGTGTGATTGCTACTGTGGGTGATATTAGTACAGAAGCTGCTTCTTTACAAGCTCAAATTACTGCTAATGACAATAATATTGCTGACCTTCTTGCTAGGGTAAATGCGTTGGAAGCATAAGACTAAATAGTCAAAAAGACGCTGACTAATGGCTATTTCTGGAACTGATCTACTGATTGTCCAAAAACCAGGGGCATTAACCAAATATAAAGTCACTGTTGCTGAGTTAAGTAGTAGTGGTGGTGGTTTATGGGAAACGTCGGGTAATAATATAGCTCCCAGTTCAAGTACTGCTGGTATTGTTGTTCAAAAGAATAGTGTAATTAATGGACTTAATATTGGTGTAGGTGGTGCTGGTGCTGCTACCAGTACTCAATTAGGAAACACTGTTTTAGGTTTTGAAGCTCTTCCTGGAGTAGGGGCCTTTACTCAAACTGGTCAGTCTAATACAGTTATAGGTTATCAAGCATTAAAAAGCAGCGAGGGTAGTCAGTGTGTTGCTGTTGGTTATAAGGCACTGTCCAATAATGGAAATACCGTCAACTGTATAGCTATTGGCTATCAGGCTATGATGAACTTTAGTGCTCGCCAGAACCCGATATCCCATGCTAATATTGCCATTGGCGACAATGCCATGGTCAACTGTACTGAGGCAACGAGCTCTATAGCAATTGGACAGAATGCCCTTTTCGATATGAACCCAGTTGATGGACTGGGTGGTAACAATGTTGCTGTTGGTGTGGTTAGCTGTAATAGACTAACAGAAGGTGAGTATAATGTAGCACTCGGCATGGGTACAGGACATAATATTCTAACTGGTAGTCAAAATACCTTTGTTGGTAACTATGCAGGCAGCCATCTTACTAACTACCCTGATATTGGTGATAATAACACAGGTATAGGGGCTAATTGCTTACAGGACCTTCAGGATACAGCTGAAAATAATACAGCTATTGGTTTTAATTCTGGGGCTGGACTAACAGGTAGTAATAATGTTATTTTAGGTAGTTGGGAAGCTGTTGGGCCAGATACAAGCATTGCTAATACTATTATTCTTGCTAATGGTGTTGGAGAGGAAAGAGCAAGGTGTGATAATACTGGTACATGGACATTTAGTGGATCCGGAGGTGGAGGAGGTGGTGCTCCTTTAGATTCACCTAACTTTACTGGTACTCCAACTGCTCCAACTGCTGCTGCTGGCACAAATACCACCCAACTTGCTACTACAGCATTTGTTATGGGTTCTTTTGTATCTCCTAATCTTACTGGTACTCCAACTACTTCTGATGCAACTGCAGGTGCAAGTAGTAGTCAGATTGCCAATACTAAATTTGTTACTAATGGTATTTCTACTGCTGTTAGTTCTATAGACACAGATATTTCTAATATTAATACTGCTCTTGCAAGTAAAGCTAATATAGCATCTCCTTCTTTCACTGGAGTACCTGCTGCCCCTACTGCTAATGCTGGTGCTGAGAGTAGTCAGATTGCTACCACTCAGTTTGTAGCAACTGCTGTTTCAATTAAAGCTAATCTAGCCTCACCTACCTTTACTGGTATTCCAACTGCTCCTACAGGCTCAGTAGGACTTTCTACTACACAGATTGCTACTACAGCATTCGTTTCAGCAGCAGTAAGTGCAGTTGATACTGCTCTTGCAGACAAAGCTGATATTGCATCACCTGACTTTACTGGTGTACCTACAGCTCCAACTGCAGCCCTTAATACAAATACCCTCCAACTTGCTACTACAGCATTTGTTCAGAATCAATTATCAACCAAAGCAAATCTAAATTCACCAGAGTTTATAGGGGTGCCCCTTGCTCCTACAGCAAATCCAGGGACAGATACTACTCAAATAGCATCTACAGCTTTTGTAAGTACTGCAGTAACTGGTTTGGCTCCTCTTGCTTCTCCTAATTTTACTGGAGTTCCAGTTGGTCCAACTCCAGCTATTGGTATTAATACTAGTCAACTAGTTCCAGCTGCTTGGGTTAATACTGAATTAGGCAATTATGCTCCTTTAGCTTCTCCATCTTTGAGTGGAACTCCAACTACTCCTACAGCAAATAGTGGAACAGATACTACTCAAATAGCATCTACAGCTTTTGTAAGTGATGCAGTAAATGGATTGGCTCCTCTTGCTTCTCCTTCTTTCACTGGAGTACCTGCTGCCCCTACTGCTAATGCTGGTGCAGATACCACACAACTTGCTACTACAGCATTTGTTACTGGTGGTATTTCTACTGCTGTTACTGGCATCAATGTATCTTTGAATGCTAAAGCTGATATTGCATCACCTGACTTTACTGGTGTACCTACAGCTCCAACTGCTGTTGCTGGTGCAGATACCACACAACTTGCTACTACAGCATTCGTTTCAGCAGCAGTAAGTGTAGTTGATACTGCTCTTGGAGACAAAGCTGATATTGCATCACCTGCCTTTACTGGTACTCCAACTGCTCCCACAGGCACCGCAGGACTTTCTACTACACAGATTGCTACTACAGCATTTGTTACTGATGGGATTTCTACTGCTGTGAGTTCTATAGACACAGATATTTCTAATATTAATACTGCTCTTGGAGACAAAGCTGATATTGCATCTCCTTCTTTCACTGGAGTACCTGCTGCCCCTACAGGCACCGCAGGACTTTCTACTACACAGATTGCTACTACAGCATTTGTTACGGGTGGGATTTCTACTGCTGTTAGTTCTCTAGACACAGATATTTCTAATATTAATACTGCTCTTGCAGACAAAGCTGATATTGCATCACCTGACTTTACTGGTACTCCAACTGCTCCTACAGGCTCAGCAGGACTTTCTACTACACAACTTGCTACTACAGCATTTGTTACTGGTGGGATTTCTACTGCTGTTAGTGACATCAATACTGCTCTTGGAGACAAAGCTGATATTGCCTCACCTACCTTTACCGGCACTGTTGGAGCTGACAAGATCGATGCCTCTGGTGACGTGCTTATCGGATCAAATCCCGGTAATGCTGCTAACAATACTGACGGCGGTTGGTATGGAGCTTCTGGAAGGGTGACACTTTATCACTCAACTACTCAAGATGATGCATTCCTTACTTGCAGCAAGAATGATGGAGCTGGGAGTAGTACTCAACCATTAGTTATTGGTGATGATGGCGACATCACTGCGGCGGGTGATGTCATTTTAGGCAGTGGCTCTTTCGACGGTGGCGCAGCAAGAATAGACGCTACCGGTGGTGGTTTTTATGGGCAAAGCTTTACAGGTAAAAATAGCTCCAGCTATGCAGATGATGAGATAAAACTATTTATTGGTCAAGGTAAAGATGTTAATGGTGCAGCTGGACCTGAAACGTTTAATGTTTTTGCTGACGGCAGCGCCTATTTTGGCGAATTAGGTGTTAGAGGACTGGGAGGCACAGATACAGCTTTTTATGTTTGGGATGCTGATAACAGCAATAATACTTCGCTGAGCATCTCGGCGAACGGCAACATTCGCGCTGGTGAATATATTGGTCGTCAAGGGAAGGGTGGTTTTTATTTTGGAGACAATTCGGTCTTACCTGCAAACAATGGTGCTCTAACCAACGGAACAACTGATCTCGGCTCTACCAACTATGCGTGGGCCAACATCACTGCGGCTGGGAAAGCTAACATTGGATCAACAACCCTTGCTGGTGTTGCTTTAGCAGTAACTAATAGTGATACTTGGAATACACTTTCTTTGAAAAATCTCAATGCTAGTGGTAAATTACTTAGCGGATTTGACGTTAACAATAACGAAAAGGTAACCATCCTGGCGACTGGCAAAATAGTTTCTGGAGGAGACGCTGAGGGTGGCGCGAACAATGGATCAACTATGTTCGTTGGGTCTGGATTTATGGCATCCTACGAGAGCGCAACCGCTCCTATTTTCAGAGGATATACAACATATAATGCAGGAGCTGGTACTGGCAGTGAAACTCCCACGTTCAATGTTTCCGCTGGCGGCGCCGTCACTGCAAATTCTCTGAGCATTGGGCAAAGATCAGACTTTGGAACTACTCTTACTGTAGACGACTCTACTGTTGGTATTAGTGTTGGGTCTAGTAATGGACTCGTTGTTTATACAAGTGGTAAGGCGACGTCTGCTGGCGACATCACAGCAAACTTGTTCATCTCATCAGCTTACTCTGGCGGCAGTGATGGAAGACCTGCTTATTTCGCAGCTGATGGAACACTCACTGATTCATCATCAGACAGAAGGTTGAAAAAGAATATAGAAACCATTGGCTCTCAAGTTGATAACATCAAAGCACTTAATCCAGTCTCCTTTAATTGGATAGATACTGACACCCGAGGTGCTCAAAATGAGATTGGCTTCATTGCACAAGAGATGCAAGAGATCATACCTGAAGTAGTTGGTTTCAATAGAGACCAGACTCTGACGCTAGATTATGCAAAACTTGTCCCAGTATTAACATCAGCACTTCAGGAAGCCCTTAGTAAGATTGAAACTCTGGAAGCAAAGGTTGCTGTTTTAGAATCAGAGTGAGAAAACATTATAAATAAAAGAAATCACATTTGAAGAAATGGCTATCTCTATGTCTGGTGGGCCTTTTGCCCATAACCGCTTTGATGATTACGATGCTCTGATTTCTGAAAAGAAGCAGGGCTATAACGACAAGCTTGATGATACCCTTGGCGAAAAGGATGGCAAAGAAGCTGACAAAGAGCAGAGTGATAAGGATCGTCGTGACGAATCCAAAGGTGAAGAGAAAGCCAAAGGTAAGCGTGCCTATTCCAGTGACAAGGAAATGGATAAGGTTGATGAGGGCACCATGAACTCTTATGTAAGGGCTCTCAGTAAGATGGGTCAGTATTATCAATTCAATGATAACACAGAGAAGCAATTGGATGAGATTGTAGGTCTAGTTAAAGGTGCTGCTGATACTGTAGGCGAAGTAGTTAAAGCTCCACTAGATGTGGCTGGGAAAGTTGGCAAGAGTGCAACCAAAGCTGTTAAGGACACAGCTAGTGGTATTACTGAAGATGTAAGTGCTGAAGAGGTAGTCCTCAAGGTGCTTATGGATGAGGGCTATGTTACTAATGCCACATCTGGTGAAGTATTCATCCAGCATATGTCTGATGAGTGGTTCAATAGCCTTGTAGAAGGTGCTCTTCAGGAGAATGCAGCAGTAAATCCTAACGATCCTGCTTTTCCCGAAGAGACCAAAGCTCAAGCATCAGCACAAAGCAAGGTGCGCTCAGGCAATATGAGAGGAGCAGACAAGACTAAGGGTGTATCCAAGAGCCCTGGTACCCAAGGCGGCCCTGGAATCAAGAATTATAACAAGGACGATTGAAGAAAAGGGACTTCTCTGCTAAAATAGAGAAGTCCCATCTCATTTTATATGACTGTAGATGAAGTAAAGGCAGAAGTCCTGCTTTTGAACCTTGATACAATTCGTAAATACCCATGTTCTCGTTCTAAACGGGATGATTTTTACTCGATGTGGTCTCGCTTTGGCCCTCAAGCAGCTCGGGATATTATGATTCCTTCTATTTGGGAGGAACATACTCCTAAACCATCAGAGGTTTTGAATGCCGGAAACAAATTATGAGCTAATGTATCGCCGTCCAGGTAATACTGAGCACGAAAAGGTAGCACAAGTCCTTGATGATATCCTCATTAGGCTTGAAAAGCTTGAGAATTCACTTAAATCCCAACAACAATCTTAATTATGGCAGTACTTTACAGTAAAAATGGGGATATGACTATCATCCCCACCAACAAAAAGACATATCAAGGTAACTCGAAGAATACTAAATACTCACCCAGGGGTCGTCGGCCCCGTCGTAAAGCACCGAGAGGTCAAGGATGACTTACAAAGAGAAATATCCTGAGTTTCTTGAGGAAACTATGTTTGCCGAACATGGAACTAAGGTACTAATCACTGATAGAGATGCAGATAAGTACCTAGACCAACATGCTGAGAGCATGAGAAAAGAGAAATATCCACAATGGCATCAATCTGAAGAATAAATAGAGGGGCAGAATGCCCCTTTTTTAATGGCTAACAATAATATTCAACTTTCAAGAAAACAAAAGACTTATGTGGATATTTCTTTGGCATTTGAGCCCAGTCCTATTACTGCGGACCTGACAGTATTGAAAAATGAGAGAGCAATTAATAATGCAATCAAGAATATTATCCTTTTTATCCCTTTAGAAGTTACATTTAATAGAAATATTGGTTCACAAGTCACAAATTACCTATTTGATGTTGTTGATGAAGGAACTGCAGGACTTTTAAAGTTAGAAATTGAAAGAGCCATCAATTATAATGAGCCCAGAGTAAGTTTAAAGTCACTTTCTCAACTTAGAGGGTATTATAGCCTTCAAAATGGACTTTCTAATAGAAGGAATGAGGATGATGCAGTTTTTGTGGAGGCTCAACCAGATAGAAATCAATTTTATGTTAGTATTAGCTATGAAATTGTAGGAACTGACAAATTACAGATTGTTGAGCAGATTTTAACTCCAACGAGATAGCATAAATAACTTAAAATCAGGGTTTTACCAATAATGGCGGGTGCTATTCAACTAACTGAGGTAGATTTTGATGAGATTAAGCAAAATCTTATAAATTATCTTAAATCAACAAAGCAGTTTACTGATTTCGACTTTGACGGCTCGAATTTGCAGGTTATTCTGAACCTCATTTCTTATCAGGCTCAACTTAATGCATATACTGCTAATATGGTGGCCAATGAGAGCTTTTTGGCTTCTGCTTCTGTAAGGGAGAATGTAGTATCCAATGCTGCTATGATTGGATATCTTCCTGTCTCAGCAAGAGCTTCTAATTCTGCAGTAGACTTTGAATTTACTTTAAATCCTGATCAATATGCTGCAGGGCTTCCTCAATATCTAACCATTAAGCCAGGAATGGCATTTACCACTAGTGGGGGCACTGGGAACTTTATTTTTAACATTATTGATAGTCAGAATTCCCCAGTGGCTAGTTCAGGGCTTTGTAAATTTACCAATGTTAAGGTTTATGAGGGAGCTTACCTTCCTGCTAGTTTTGTAGTTAATGAAGCTGATTATAATCAGGAATTTATCATTAGAAACTCCAATATTGATACTTCTACTATGAGGGTAGAGGTCCAGGAGGATCCCAATGAAGATGTTAGGCATATCTATCAACAGGCTGAGAATTTAGTTACTCTTACAGCTGAAACCAGGGCTTATTGGTTGGAAGAGGTAAGTAATGGTTTTTATCATCTTAGTTTTGGGGATGGTTACTTTGGAAGGAAGCTTCGTAATGGAGCTAAGATCTTTGTTAAGTATATTGTTACAAATGGAGAGCTAGCCAATGGTGTTCAGGGAACTGCTAATTACATCTTTGTTGGTAGTGTATTAGATTCCTATGGGACAGTGATTAGCGTTCAGCCAACTGTTACCTCTGGTCCTGCATCTGAGGGGGGAGCACCTATTGAGAGTATTCCTTCTGTGAAGTTCAGGGCTACCAAGTCATATGCCTCCCAGAAGAGGGCTGTGGTGGCTTCTGACTATGATAGCCTGGTTAGGGACATCTACCCTGCTGTAGATGATATCTATGTCTATGGAGGAGACACGTTGGTACCTCCACAGTATGGTAGGGTGTATATTTCAGTTAAGCCTTCTAATGCTGAGTATCTCTCCAACATCACTAAGAACTACATTAAAGATTCTTTAGATCCTTATAGGGTAGCTTCTCTGGATATTGTATTTGTAGATCCACAGATTCTGTATATTGAAGCAGTCTCTATGGTATACTATAATAACTTTAGAACTTTGAAAGATAATGCTGCTATTATAAGCTCAGTCAAGGAAACCTTAGAAACTTATAAGACAGCTTCTTCTATTGCTAAGTTTGGTGGAGCTATTAGATATTCCAAGATTGTTGGTGCTATTGATTCTTCTGATGATGCAATCACCAGAAATAATACTAATCTTAGGATGAGGAGGAATGTAGAGGTTAGACTAAATGCTCCAGCCACTTATGAGATTTGTTTTGAAAATCCATTGAAGCTTGATTGTAACAACCCTGTTGTTAATTCAACAGGATTTACCTTAACTATAAATGGTGTGACATCTCCTACCATCTATTATTTCCAAGATAATACTAAAGGAAAGATATACAGTTATCATTATGACGAAGAGGGTACTCTTATTATTGATAATAAGAAATTTGGTACAGTAGACTATGATACAGGAGAAGTGGAATTAGGATATATTAAAGGACAAGATATTACCTTTGCTACCACCGTAGAAAAGAATGGAGTAATTAAAGTAACAGCTCTTCCAAGAGATAATGACATTAGTGTTATAAGATCAGTATATATGGACTTTGATGTGTCCTCTTCAGTGATTGAAGCAACCGAAGATAAGCAGATTTCAGGATCATGACAAATTTAAGCTATTCCGATCAATCTAAAGTCAACGTCTATCCCTCCTCTCAGGTTGACAGTACTCTCCCTAATTTTATAGTTGAGAACTATGCTAACTTCGTAGCTTTTATGTCAAAAGCTGATGAAAGTGAGGAGCGTCTTGGATTTGGACAGAACCTACTTCAGAGTCTCCAAAGGTATAGGAATTTTGATACCTATCAACATGGAATAGTAGAATATGGTATCTTATCCTCTAATCTACTTTATAGTGATGGCAGTGGAGATGCTCAAATTGAAACTAACTATTCTGAAGCTATTGTTACTGGCGACGGGGTTAATATTCTAACGGAGGATAGCTCTACCTACTTTACTTTGGAAGATGGGTATGGATTTCCTGAAACTAATGGTGTAGTTCTTATTGATGAAGAGATTATCCTTTATAGAAAGAAAGAAGGTAATGTATTCTCTGATTTAACCAGAGGAGCTTCAGGAACTACTGTACTGCAGACTTTTACTGCTCCTGGTACTTATATTGATAGTTCTTCTGCTGCTCATCCTTCGGGATCAGTTGTTCATAATCTTTCAGTATTGTTTTTATCTGCAATGCTGGAAACTATTACAGAATCCTTCACAGATAACCTCTTTTATAAGAGAATTGCTAAGGGAGTCAATAAATCTGCCCTTCTACAAAACATAAGGGACTTCTATCAATCAAAAGGTTCTAAGTTAGGAGTCAAAGCTCTCTTTAAGATGCTTTTCGCTCAGAATGATGTGAATGTCAGTTATCCTGGCGATAGGATGATTATTCCTTCCGAATCTGGATGGTTTGAAACTCTTATTCTTAGGGTAGTACCTGTTCCTACTCTTCTGTGTGATCCAAAAGAAAACAATGTCAGCCCTTTGGGTATTCTTGGATCTGAGCTACTTTTGAAGTCTTATCTGGATGATGATGCCGTATATGCCAGAACGTTCTGTGATTATATTTCTGTATATCCATATAATGATCAAACTCAATATGAACTTTATGTAAATGTAGATTTTGACGCTGGAGACTTTATTCCTAACCCAGAAAGCCGTTTAACTAGAGGATTGCAGGTAGTTGGAAGTAGTAATGACAATGTTGATGTTACTACCATTACTGTTGAGTCTACTTTGGGTTTCCCTGATAGTGGGGTTGTCTTTATTGAAAATGAAGGCATCTCTTATACTTCTAAGACTTTCAATCAATTTGCTGGATGTAAGAGGGGATTTATTGGAGTTAGTGTAGCTCATCCCATAGGATCTTTAGTATATGGTCCATATTATATTGAAGCAAGATATAAGAAGGAGGGTGAGGTTTATGTTAGTAGATCTTGGCCATTAGGTTTGGCTCAGAAGGTTAAGGTAGAAGATCCTGGAGTTTTGCACTCTTTAGATGATGATGTTTATATTAATGGTCCAGGAAGAGTAAATCCCAGAGAACAAGCATTAGCTTCCTTTGTAGAGAACTACGACGATAGTTTAGCTGGAGTTGCTCAAAGTGGTGGCACTGATACTCAATTATCAGTAACTGCTGGAGTGAGTGGAGTATATTTTGATGCTTTTAATATCTTCTCTACTTCAAGTACTCTTCCTTATAGTCCTATAGGACCTTTCAGTACGGATGGATCAGTTGGTCCTGTAGAAGTTTATAATTCTGTTAGTATAATTCCTACTCAAACATCTATTAAATATAATACCTTTAAGGATAAAGGAACTCATACTATAGGTGTATTTGTTGATGGTGTTTCTGCTTATAGTAATAATTCAACAAATAGAGTATATCAGGGTAGGATAGCTGGAGCTGTTGTACTTAAGAAAGGTAGTGGTTATGTAAATCCTAGTTTGATTATTAATGAGATTAGAAAAGGAGAGGCTGTTATTGAATTATCAGCTTCTGGAGCTATTGTATCCGTAGATACAGATCCTATTACTAAAGATAATTATGGTAGTCAGGTTACTAGTAGAATTAGTGGTGGAGAAGGAGCAGTTTTAAGTTTAGATTTCACTAATTATGGTACTATTAAGAATGTTACTCTGGTGGATGGAGGAAAGTGGTATTATGGTGGGTTTGCAATTATTACTGTGGTGGATTCTTCTGGTAGAGGAAAAGGAGCTGTCCTTAGAGTTACTGATAAAGCTAATGGTGTAATTACTGGTGTTGAAATTGTAAATGGAGGTATTGATTATAATAAGAATACTACTTCGGCTGAGGTTCTCCCTCTTGGAGATGGTGCCGACGTATTTGCTACTGTTCAGTATTATACCTTTGATCAGTATAGAGAAATTATAAATCACGATAATTGGAGTTTAGATTCTGGAAATGGTTTCTTATATCCAGCTACTAGTTCAGCTACAGAAAGAACACATTATGGTTATATTGGATATCCTAAGCTCTTAGCTGCAGATAATCCTCAAGGTATTCTTGGGTGGGCATTTGATGGTCATCCAATTTATGGTCCTATTCAGTTTAAGAATAAAAAGGATGATACTGATGGATTTGTAGTTTATATTAGTGGATACGTACTAAGATCCAATAGAAACAATATCATTGCTGGTGGTGGAACGCAAGGGACTCTTCCTCCCACTAAACAAGAATATGCGATGGGAACCTTTATTGAGGATTATAAGTATAATGATGATGCTACATATTCATCTGATTATAGACTACTGACAGATAATACAGATACTTCCAGTACAGCTGATCCTCTTAATAATGCCTATATTCAAACCGATCCACTTAATGATTATTTGATGGCAACTTTGGGTGGAGGTGTAGATATTAATGTTGTAGTATGTGATGAAAATAATGGGGCATTTATCAATACTCCTGAGTTTCCTGAGGAGCTATATCCAGATGGAGTATATTGTTATATTGCTACAGCTATAGGTTCTAGTCCCAGCTTCCCTTATATTATTGGTGATAATTTTGCTAGTAGACCTATCTCTCAGAATCTTAAGTTGATTGATGAGATTCTTCCTGTACCTATTACATATAGTTCTTTTAATCCAGAAGTTACTTATGATGGTACTCAATTAGAGTTTGATTTTACTAAGATTAATAGATTTAGAAATCCTTATTTGGAAGAGACAAAGGATGAATTAAAGGTTGAGGTTGCTGATGTATCTAGAGGTAGTATATCTTCTATTGAAGTTGTAAGTGGACTTCCTTCTACAAGCAAGGTAGGAGATTTAGCATACTTTGATGATGCTGGTACTGGTGGAGCAGGAGCTGAAGGTATAGTATCACAGGTTAGAGGAGAACACGTAACTGGTTCTTTTGGTTCTGTTATTGCTACTCAGTTAATTTCACATAAGCAAAAGATTAATCTGAATTATTATGAATATAATCCTAATTTAGAGATGATGGTAAAGCCTGACTTTACCTTTGTGCCTGATACTCTTATCACTACCAGTACTGGTTCTATTGCTCAGGTATTAGGAAAACATAATGTAGATCCTTTTAACTTTGCTGATGATCCAGATAATTATAATTATGATACAAGACTATTAACTGTTCAAACTGATACTAAGAGATTAATTCAACCTGGCGATGTATTCTATGATAATGATGGAAAAGCAGCTGTTGTAAGATCTATAGGCATGGGTGCCTTTATGGGAGAAGTTAATGTAAGACAAGCTCCTCCTTTTGCTCCTATTCCTGGACAATTCTATGTTTCATCTAAAAATAGAGTAGCTACATCCGATTGGAGGGATAGTAGTAATACTCCAGATAGTGGTATAGAGGGAGTAAAGGTATGGAAAGGAGACGTTGTAGTTTGTATTAGTGATGGTACCACTGAAGGATATACTTGGATTGTGCAGGATGATAATACGCTGTATGATGCAGTAGCCGATCATGGCGCACTAAAGATCAAGCAAGCCTTAGAATCTTACTTCCATTTGGATTCAGGTGATTGGCTTTTAGATGAAGATGGTTATTTTCACTTAGAGCTTGAGCAGAATGTAACTCTTACTATAAGGGGCATTCCTTCAGTAGGTTCTAATACTTGGGTTTCATCCACTGAGCCTGCTCAGGATACAGCTACAGATGGAGATCTATGGTGGTCTATTAATACTGGTAGGTTCTATGTGTTCTTTACCTGTAAGGCTTCATATATGGAAGCTGGACAGGAGTGCATAAGGACATTTGGGCAGTGGGTATGTACTCAGCCTATAGGTACCAGACCAATGAATGGTGCTCTTGATTATGGTCCTCAAGCTTATTATAAGGATAACTGGAATCCCAGTACTAAAGTATTCCATCAAGCTAGTGAAAATACTATTTCTATTGCTAATCGTGGACCAACCATGAGAGAAGATGGTTATCCCAATCAACTGGGAGATTTGTGGTGGTCTTCTGTTACAGGTATTCTTTATATCTGGAATACAAATGCAGTTTATAATCTATCCGCTGATGAATATATAAGATCAGAATGGGTTTCCACTGATCCAACTGGTAGTTATTCATCTATCATTGCTGGTAGTGATGAAGTAACTACTCATCCAACTGGTCTTGGGGGTACTTATGGAGCTGAAGATTCTATCTACTCTGCTAATGTTATTACTCTGATATCTCCAGAGGCTCCTACTGAAGTTGATGCATATACTCCTTTGACTGAGGGTCTTCTGTGGTGGTCCTGTTCTACTGGTAAGTTGCATGTTTATTATAAAGATGGTAATGGTACCGAGCAGTGGGTTATAACCAGTCCTATTGGTACTATTCCTGGAGAAGGTGCTTTGGACATAGTTCCTGATGGTTCAGGGGGGACTAATCCTAATCCAATTTATAGTGTGCCTGAAGGACCTAAACAGAAGTGGTTATGGTTTGATAACTATGATGATTTTTATGTTGGAGATATTTTAAAGTTTGAGATTAGTGCTCCTGGTTTGAAAGAAGTATTAGATGGAGCAGGAAATATTATTATTAAGGATTCCTATGATACTGCTCTTATTAAGAAGAAAGGTCTTCCTTATTCTATGAAAGTAGTGAGGGATGATAGTCCCAGTGAGCTTCCTGATAGGTGCCCTGTTATTAATAATTCCAGAGCTTTATATACAGTTAATACTAGTATCCCTCATAACTTATTAAAAGGAGATACAGTTTTTATAAGTGGATCTCTTTATGATGAGATTAATGCTTCTCATGTAATATATGAAGTTGGAATTGCAGTTGCTCCTGTTGCTACTCCTACTATAGATCCAACTACTCAGGAAGTGGAGGATTTGGTATTCTCTACTGATTCAAATGGAAATGAGCTTAGAGGTAGTGGATATCGTCAGGATTTCTATATTACATTTTACGGTGGTGGAGGAACAGGTGCTTTATTCTATGCAGAAGTTTCTCCATTAGTGGAGAATGAAGCTGGAGATTTTGAAGGTGGAGAGGTTACTAAAATTACTTCCTATAGTGGAGGACAGGGTTATATAGATAATTCTAATGCCCCTTTAATACCTATCTGGGGTTCTGAGTTAACTACTCGTCAATTTACTTTCTATACACTTAAACCTCATGGTATAGATCCTTATATTACCTATTGCACTCCAGCCACACAAATCATTAGTGATGTATGTAAAGTGGATGTGTTATCTCCTGGTATTGGATATAATACATTACCAGACATTAAAGGTATCATTAAGAAGGAAATAGACAGAGCCAGAGTAACTGTGAGTTCAATGGATGGAACACAGGTAGAAGCTATTTCAGTTAGTTACGGTGGAAGTAGATATGAGGATCCAATTGCTATCATTACTGATTTAACAGGTAATGGTTATGGTGCTACTGCTACAGTCACTTTAGATTCAGAAGGTAATGGTACTGTTGTATCAGTAAATGTAACATATGGTGGTACTGGTTATGTTGAGCCTGTTGTAAGTATTGTTGATGATGAAGGTATCTACTTACCTCTCACCAAAGACATCGGACAGATTAAAGCACTCAAAGTTACAGATCCAGGTAGAAATATTTCACCAGATAGATCTCTGAAACCAGAATTGCAGATTGAAACTAAGGCTGTTATTAAGTTTACAAGTTCTCCTTCTAATAAGTTTGTTCCTGGTCAGGAATATGAAGTATATCAGGGAACTCCAGATTATAAGTTTGTAACTGCTACTATTATTGATTATGAGGATGAAAATCAAATCATTACTCTTAAGAATGTCAATGGTGTATTGAAGTCCAATGAGGAACTATTCACAGTAGAAACAACTCCAGTAATTTCTGGTATCTTATTGATGGAAGGACAAGCTGACTGCTCTATCGTAGTTAATGGTATTTCAGGTACATTGGGTAGATTTATGAATGATGAATCTATGTTGAGCAGAGAGTATGCTGTTATTCAGGATTCACGTTATTTCCAATGGTTCTCCTATGAGATTGCCTCTCCTATGCAACAGATAGACTATGTGACCTTTGTAAGAGATATAATCCATCCTGTTGGATTTGCTTTATTCTCTGGAGTGATTATTAATGATTCAGTTAGTGCTACCTTTAATGTAGAAGAGGCTGCCCGTGGTACTGCCGATTATGTGGTACTAGGTACTAATCCCGGACCTGAAATATTAGGACCACAGGGTTATTATGGTGTAGGTGCCATGGTGGCTCCAGATTCTACTGTTGATGAATAATAAATAAAAGAAAGCGGAGAGTACAGTTGGCTTCCATTATTAAAATTAGTGAACTGGTCACTACGAGCGACTTACTTACAACTGATCCAGTAATTATTAATACAGGGACAGAAGGAGATTATACCACTAAGAGTATAACATCTCAGGAGTTTATAGTTAAGGCATTAGGGTGGTATGGAAACGTAGATGGTTCCATTCTTATGATTAGAAGTGGAGCCTGGTCTGCTTCTCCATATACTCTTCCAACAGATAGTGGAACTGATGGTCAGGTATTAACTACTGATGGAACTAATTCGTCTTGGCAAACTGTAGATATAGGTACTTCTCTTTGGGAATTTGATACCACTATTGATGCTATTACTCCTGTTCCTCCAGCAGCTTCTTTTCCTGTTGATTATTCAGGAAATGGAAATGGAAAGTGTTGGTCTGTTCAGCCAGTAGGGAGATCTGACGAAGCCTCCTTCCATACTAATGCTGATTTAACAGTAGTTGGTGTAGATGGTGCAATACTTTCATATGATGCAGTTGGAGTTTGGGGTGATGGATCAGGGCCTCCAGCTTTTGCTGCTAATACCTTTGATGGTAAGATAAGTGCGTTGAACTTTAGACATGGTACCATGAGATGGTCTTATACGAATGCTTCTAAGGATGAAATCTTCTTTTACTTCTATAAGGGTGATGCAAATGGCGAATTGATGATATATAATTCAACACCGGGTGGCCAATTTCATATTTACAGGCCTGGTGAAGTTACGATTACTACAAATGGAATAGAAATTGCAGCCATATACTTAACTTTAGGTACTGCCACCTATATTGATGGGAATGGAGTTTCTCAGACTGCAGATCAACTATGTGAATTTGCAGGTCCTCTTGTAATGGCTGCAGATGATCCTGTAACTATAAACAGTCCTGTTATAATTAATAATATTCCTATTAGTAGCGGGCAAGGTGGACTTATGGATGGGACTCCCTACAATAATGAAGGGGGGCCATATAACGCTATTGCTATTGGTTGGAGTGCTGGTGATGGGTTGAAAATTACGGGCACTACTGCCGAGCCTCAGGGAAAGATTGTAGGAAATCTGAATACAATTGCTATAGGAAACAACGCCTTAGCTGCGGGGGGAGAAAATTATTCCTGTGTTGCTATTGGCCCAAATGCTATGAGGGATTGCTCTGGCTGTCAAGGGGACGTAGCTATTGGCAATAGCTCGCTTGCTAATTTTAATGAGTATTGGGACACGTTTCCTACAGCACATGGGAATACGGCTGTTGGACATTTAACTTTGTTGAGCCAGAAATGTGGAAGTGGAAATGTCGCTATAGGCTACAATGCAGCCATGGAGTGGACAGGGGTTGATGATGATGGAATAAGCGTGCCTTTTGGAGAGAATACCTATTTGGGATATAGGAGTGGCCGAGGAGGTGACCAATGTGGTATTTATAATATTGCAGTGGGTGCGGAGAGTGGTGTTTGTAGAGTGGGTAGTAATAATATTTTGATGGGAGTGTTGAGTCAGGCTGAAGGTAATAATAATATAGTAATGGGGAACATGTGTCAGGGAGGCCTCTATGACAATCCAAATTGGTTGGATAATGACCTATTAGGACAAACAGGTACCAATAGTAATATTGTAATTTCAGGTCAGAGGGGTACCAGTATCTATGGAGAGAGAAGTAGCGCCAATATAATACTTGGTACCCCTGGTGCTGAATATTTTCTGTCGGGCAATAATAATCTAATTCTTGGTTATAATCAGGCACCTCTCCCATGGGATATTGTTCCTAGTGTACGTAGTAACACTATTTTAATCAGTAGTAATTATCCAAGAGCATATTGTGACTCTGATGGGGATTGGACTTTCACTGGTAATATAACAGCTAATGGTGCAATGCTTGGGCTTTGGGAAGAAGTACCCAATAGTGCTAATATAACTCCTGTTTATAAAGGAAATGGTGATGGAAAGTGTTGGAAATTGATTCCAGACGCATCTCCAGGTGTTTTGACTATTTTAGGTGCTGCTGGAAATATATATACTGACGGCTCTGCTGTTGAGATTTTTGGGTGGAAATTGGTAGCTACCGCTGGAACAACTAATTATTGTAGGACAGCTGAGATTACCCTTAGGCGAGATTGGGGAGATGAGATAACCACAATTACTTCACAAATTGCAGCCCAAGAATGTTTTTCTGCTGTCTATATTGTACCAACTGATTTAGCTGACTGTGCTCAAGATGGACCAGATGCAGTTCGTGGTATTGTTATTGAGGGTCAAGCTACAATCCCAGAAGTTCCTGTTGCTCCTACGGATGCTGCTTCCAAAGCCTACGTCGATTCTCTTAACAGCATCCAGACAGCTTCTGACTTTAAGCTTAATTTAGACACAGCGGATGTGTTTAGATATAAGTGTTGCCAAGCTTGGGAGGGTTCTTTCCATGTGGTCAGTGGCGGCAACCCTCCACGCCCTGTTTTATATGATAATATAGATTATGATGGTAATAATGTTAGAGATCAACTTTTAGCAACGGCTATTGTTGGAAAGGAGGTATGGTTTAGTGGAGATGATGGAGTTACCTGGCTGACTAGAGGGATAATTACAGCGCTGTATTCGGATACTACTTATGTTGGTAATCTGTTTAACACATCAAGTCCTTCACCTGAATTAATAGCTCTGACAGACTTTAATGATCCACTAAATGGATGTCATGGCACTGAGTTTACTCCTGATGGTAGAGTTTTTCTTGTTGCCTTTGCTGATCCTGGAATCTCTCCTACTGTAAGTTATATTCCTCTTGCACAGGGAGATACCTTGGTGTGGGAGACCGCAGGTTTGACTCCATATTTTAGACCTAGGGAATTTTCAATTAGTAACTTAGTTGATGTTGCTGCTGGCACTCCTACTGCAAATCAAGTATTAGCATATGATGCTGCTACTGCTAAGTTTGTATATTCGGATACTGTAACTACTGTTAATGGTTTAACTGGATTTGCTAGCCTTAGTGTAGGTAGCTTGAATAATGTTGAGGATGGATCTCCTACTGAGGGACAAACCATCGTATGGAGTGAGGTTGATTCAGAATTTAAGTATTCACAAGCTGGCGGCGGTGGTAGTGGCGCTGTAGATAGCGTCAATGGTCAGACTGGAGTGGTAGATTTAGATATTGTTGATATGGGTGATTATAAACCTGCTGTTTCAGATGCAGGGCAAGGTAGATGGGATATATTTGACTCTAATGAAGGAGTTCTGGGTCATTGGGATAAGGAAGGATCAGGTGCCTTTGAAAGGCTTATTGTTAATATTGTTGATAGTGATGGGATTAACCGTAAGGATGAACTTGTGGCAGTTGGTCCTGGAACTTGGTATTTTAGTACAAATGGAGAACCTTATATTGAAACTATTGTTAGTTCAGTTGCAGTGGGAGGAAATACGGGCAATGCCAACCAAAATATAGTAATGAATTGCCAATATACAGGCACGTTTGCTGGTCCATTGAGGGTTAGTGCTACTAATCCAGGAGATGGAATTCTACCTTTGGCAACTGGAGATATTTTAGTATGGAATGGAGAGGAAGATTTTGTACCTCAACAAATCCCAGTTGATAGTGTTAATAGCCAAACTGGTGTGGTAGAACTGGGTATTCAGGATATGGTTGATTTTGAGTTGAATGCTGGAGATGTTATCACCACTATTCCTTATACTTGGTTTCTCAACGGTCAGTTGGAGCCAGAAAGTGGAAAAGCAAATTGGCAAACTAACTCTGGATATACTATACGCGTTAGTAATACAGATAAAGATGGAGTGGATCGTAGAGCAGCCTGGGAAGCAGTACAAGCTACTCATGATGCAGGCAATACAGTTACCTTAGCTCTTATTTCTGGAGGGGTAACAAAGTATGTACCAATTACAGCTATATTTGTTTATGCAGATGGTGCCGCCGGCACTCTCTTTGGTGGAGGTACTAATATAAGATTAGATCAAACTGCAGTAGATTTCTTAAATACAGTATCTACAAATACTACATTGGAGCTTTCCTCAGGAAGCTTTACTCCTACTCCTGATCCTCTTGTTGTTGGTGATGTTCTGGTATGGGATGGAGTAGCAGCATTTAAGCCTGAAATTTTAGAACTTAGTAGTTTGAGTGATGTTGCCGGAGGTACTCCTACTCAGGGTCAGACATTGGTTTATAATTCTGCTAGTTCTGAATTTATATACGAAACCATATCTGGTGGCGGTTTTGGCACTGTGACAGAGGTTAACGGGCAGCTCCCAGACTCCTCGGGTGAGGTGACCCTAGGGATAGGAGATCTTGATGATGTCACCCTGGCTTCTTCTCTTCTTGACGATGGGACAAGTCTAGAGATATTCGAGCTTGATCAGATCGTTTTCGCTAGTCCCAGCATCCCCTCTGGAGATAGTGTCAAGCTCTACTGGCAACCCGATTACGGGTTGTCGATGGCACAGTTCAATGACGGTGCCACGGTGTCCAGCTCGATCTCTGTAAATATCAGCAAAGGGATCCTCCTGAAAGCCCCATCAGGTGAGCCTATTTACTTATGCGACACTTCCAGCGGCACCCCTGTCCTGGCATTCTCCAACGGATCACCTTTCGGCGCTGACGCGGCGCGTCATGGCTTCTCAGTTTCTTTCACGATCCCTGAGATAACAGAAGACACGTCTTACACCCTGCCAGCTACAGACGGTACTAATGGTCAGGTCCTGGCTACCAGCGGATCCGGCCAGCTGTCCTGGGTCGACACTGCCGGAGGAGGTGGAGCTGTAGACAGCGTTAATGGTCAGACAGGGGCGGTTAGTCTTAGTGTAGGAAATTTGAATAACGTGGAGAATGGTACTCCTACTAATGGTCAAACTTTAGTATGGAGCGATGCAGATTCAGAATTTAAGTATTCCCAAGCAGGTGGAGGAGGCGGTGGCGCTGTAGATAGTGTCAATGGTGAGACGGGTGTGGTAGAACTGGGAGCTTTTAACCTCACAGACATCGACTACGCTTATTCTGCTCCTTTGGACAGCGTAGACAGGCTCAATACTACTGGCAGCATAGACGGAAACGATGGAGAGTGTTTTAGTTATGGTGGTAATGCGTTTTACGTATCACAAAGCAACGCCCAAGGTGTAGATCAGTCCACTTACCTCCCCCCTGTCAGTAACTCCCCCGGTATATTGATAGTCATTATTGGAGGTGTCAACTATTCCCTCTCTTACTCGTCAGTAGTTCCGTGGCAGTACGGCAACGAGCCCGACTGGATCATTCTCAACCAGGATTCAGCGGACGCATCTGCCAATGCTCCTTTCTTTACTGCCATCGCCAACTCGTCTGGATCTGTAATTGGAGTGTCCACAAATCAGGATCCTGTGGTGCTACCTGTTGAGGAAGGTCAAGTCCTTTCCTGGAATGCAGTGAGAGCTCTATTTGAGCCAGTTGATCGGTCTGTAGATAGCGTAAACGGTCAGACAGGCGTCGTAGAACTGGGCATCCAGAATATGGATGACTATGAGCCTAATTATCAGCCATTTGGGGCTCCATATGCCTGCGGCACAGTGCAATTCCCGGGGAATGGGCTTTGGTTTATTAGTGGTACTAGATTGAGTTTTGGTGCAGTTGATTCTGATGGGACTGATATGTCCGCTCAAATAGCTGCTGCTAGTGGTGAGATCTATTGGTCATATGATGGAATTTCCTGGATAACTGCTACATTCAATGGATCGCCAGGCACAACAGGTGATAGTCGTTATATTGATATTACTAGTGGGCCACCTCTTCCATCTATTTCTGGTAGTCCTGGCCTTTATCTTGCATTTGGGACACCAGCTAATCAACCAGTTTCCTTGATAGCTGGAGATATTTTGGTATGGGATGGCGTAGCAGACTTTAAACCTCAGCAGTTGCCTTCTGGTGTTGGCGCAGTTGATAGCGTCAATGGTGAGACGGGCGTGGTAGAACTGGACATTGTTAATATGGGTGACTTCCAATACGCCCAAAACATGACGGGGTCCGGACCTAGGCCTTATAAGAAGGGGACCGTGAACAATCCCGGCAAGGTTTTCAGCAGCACTACACCCTGCACCATAAGTATATACGACCTGAACGGCGCCGATCTCAGCCCTTACTTCGAAGCTGGTGCGACTTTCGAGTGGAGGGACGAGAACCTGGTCCTACTCCAGTCCCAGGTAGCCATCTCGGTTGAGCTCACAAATGGAGGTGTCTCTTATGGTGTGACCTTCCCTGTTGCATTCCCAGGGAATGGCAACTTAGATATTAATACACAGTACTACCTGACAATCATACCAACCGATCCTGTCTGGCTGCCGTTAGAACAAAATGATATTCTTGTCTGGGATGGCGTAGCAGACTTCAAACCTCAGCAGTTGTCTCCAGCTGCTCCTGTAGATAGTGTCAACAGCCAGACAGGAGTGGTCGAGCTGGACGTCTTCGACATGACAGACGTCACTCGTTCTACCAGGATGGCGGGGACGAGCTTCAATTGGACTCTGAGCGCAACTCCTGACTACGACGATGGAGTCGCCTTCGGATATGGACTGTATGTGGGAGTTGTCAACCAGTTCTACGTCAGCCTGGTCGACGCGGATGGTGAGAACGTTTCGACTCTCATTCCAAGTTCAGGCGCCGGTCAGTTCACTTGGAAGTTTGCGGATAATCCGACCATCTACACCTACACCTACACCAGTGTCGGTGACCTTGAAAATAGCAATAACGCCAGAAAGTTCAATGGCCCCGATGACCAGGAAGGCACATCTTTACTGCTATTGGCGGTGAATGCAGGCAAGCTGATTGCAGTGGACTTCACAGGCGGAGATCCTGTCGTCGTCCCTCTAGCAGAAGGGGATGTTCTCGTCTGGGACGGCGCATCTGATTTCAGACCTCAGCCGCTGACATCTGGCGGCGGAGCTGTTGATAGCGTCAATGGCGAGACAGGTGTGGTAGAACTGGGCATCCAGAATATGGATGACTTCGCTTACAACACAAGTACAACTCCAGGGCGCTGGACGTATGGACTTACCCATGGCGGCAACAGTGCTGCAGGTGGTAAGTGGTACACAGCCTCAGACCCCAACTACAACGAGTTCAGACTGAGCAAGATAGACGCTGATGGTGTCGACCGAAGTGCAGGAATCGAAGCTATTCAGCCCGGCGACCAATTCACCTTCACACAGGGACAGGTGACTCACGTGGCTATCGTCGACTTGTGCGATGGAAGTGGACTCTTAGACGAGGGCGACTATGTAGTGTTCCGAGCACAGCTCTATACGGACAGCTGCGGCAATGGATACACACAAATCGGACAAGTTCTAGACAGGTCCGCTGATGCTGAGCTTTTCATTGGCGGCCCTCCGATCACTGCAGAGGTGGACGTTCCCCTGGCTTCAGGAGACATCCTGGTCTGGGATGGCGTAGCAGACTTCAAACCTCAGCAGTTGTCTCCAGATGCCCCTGTAGACAGCGTCAATGGTGAGACAGGCGTAGTTGAGCTTGGTGTCATGGATATGGATGACGTCGACTTCAACTACTCCCTTCCTGGGGCCTTTTTCTATGACGTAAAGGTAGCAAGTGGGTCAGCTTCAGCGGGCCAGTGGGGAACGGATTCTCTGCGCTGGGATCCAACTGACGCCAACGGTCAGGTGTTTACAGATCCAGGCGGAACAGTTCAGGCCTGGTACTCGGGGAATGGATCTGACTGGACCGAGATGAGCGCTGATATTGCAACTTATGGCGGAGATTTCTATATCGCCGCCGACGAGCCGGTTAACGGCCTGGCTATCGCGCAAGGTTGGACTCAACTCTATATCTCACTTGCGGAACCAGTGCCTACCCCGGTCGCGTTAGCCGCTGGAGACATCCTGGTCTGGGACGGCCTCTTTGATTTCAAGCCTCAGCAGCCAACCCCAGTTCCAGCTGCTCCTGTAGATAGCGTCAATGGTGAGACGGGCGTGGTAGAACTGGGCATCCAGGACATGGATGACTTCGCTATGGACGTTCCCCTGGCTTCAGGAGACATCCTGGTCTGGGATGGCGTAGCAGACTTTAAGCCTCAGCAGCCAACCCCAGTTCCAGCTGCTCCTGTAGACAGCGTCAATGGTGAGACAGGCGTAGTTGAGCTTGGCATCCAGGACATGGATGACTTCGCTCTGGACGGCCCCCTGGTTTCAGGAGACGTTCTGGTCTGGGATGGAGTAGCAGACTTTAAACCTCAGCAGTTGC
>Ga0066851_10000221_pt1 | contig 27806 bp, 37 predicted proteins | sample ETNtaG_7_FD_65493 | JGI IMG/M metagenome (GOLD analysis project Ga0066851, IMG submission 65493) | Marine microbial and viral communities from oxygen minimum zone, Eastern Pacific Ocean - ETNP201406SV65 | ecosystem: Environmental > Aquatic > Marine > Oceanic | place: Pacific Ocean: Eastern... | reverse complement strand
CCTCTCGATAAACACGAATATCCTCATTAGGAATGAGCAAATCATGACCTAAAACCATCGCGATTTTAATCATATCAATTGGTCTAACCTCACTTTAATCGTCTCAAACCCTTCAGCAAATGGGCTTGATAATTGTATACCTCTCATTTTAACTACAGATCTAAAAAATTTCTCACTAAAATAAGGATTGTGTTTTTGACTTTCGTAACAATCTAAAGCTAATATTTTCTTCTTAACGTGCCTTTCTTCGAGAGGAATAAAACAATTTAGAGATACAGATAGATTGTTCCAAGGCAGTTCATATCCTAACAAGGTACAATTTCTAAATGCTCTTTTTGCCTCAGCAGTTACAACGCCATGATCTTGATGTATGTCTGTAGTAGTAGGAGTAAATACTAGATCATAATTTATACTTCTGGAATGATCATACAATGCTTGTAAAATTTCCTGACGGTCTCTTGGGAAAAATCTAGTATGAAAATCTAATACTTCATGCGTAATTCCTAGAATTTTACCAGAGTTTGCAGCTTCTTCAACTAAGTTAGGATATCTTTCAGCTACAGCACTAAAATATATGACATGAACATCCCATCCTTCTTCCACTAATTTTGCAATAGTTCCTCCACACCCCAACTCTGCATCGTCTGTATGCGGGCTAAGAACCAGAGCCTTTTTCTTTTTATCATTAGTTAATTTGGAGCTTACAGTATTCCTTAATAATTCACTAATATTTTGATTATTTTCTTTGGCTATACTCTTGAAAGATTTCCAATTTTCTGAAAATTCTTCAGTGATTGTGAACAAGTATTGTTCAGGTTTTTTCCCTTTCTTCCACACCATAAGTTATATATGTTTAAATAAATGGTTATATAACCCTTCTCATGGTTAATTATGGAAGAAATAGAAATAGAAACTTTTGAAGGTGTTTACGAACCTGCAGAAGATTCTTGGATGATGTGTAATTATCTTCCAAATGAGCAAGGCTCGGTGCTTGAAATAGGGTGCGGTTCTGGAATAATATCCATACATTTAGCTAAAAGAGGAAATCAAGTAACTTCGATAGATATCAATCCTAAGGCAGTAAAAGCAACAAAGTTTAATGCAAAACAAAATAAGGTAGATCTTGAAGTTCTGGAAGGTGATATGTTTGATAAAATTAAAGGCCGTAAATTTGATTTTATTGTTTGCAATCCTCCATATTTGCCTCCAACAGACAAATATGATGATCCTGAATTAGCTTTAGCAGTAGAAGGAGGCTCTACAGGTTCAGAATTTACGATTGAGTTCCTTTCTAAGGCAGATAAATATCTTAAAGAAAATGGAAATATTTATCTTATAGTTTCAAGTAAAATGAAAAATTTAGAAGTGGATTGGGAAAGAAAAGTAATTCATAAAGAAAGTTTCTTTTTTGAGAGATTGACTCTCGAAAGGTTTTCTAAAGTTAAAATTTAAAGTACAGTTTGGCTTCCACCAGAGTTTGAGAAAATTTTCAATACACGCATAATAACTTGACCAAATGGTAAAGACAATCCAGAATAAACTAAGATCCAATGAGGTAAAATCCACAATTCCTCATCTAGGCTATAATTTGGTTCCCAAGGTAAAGATACTACTTGTAATTCCATATCTCCTACAAATGTCCTTAACCACATAATTATCGGAATAGCAATTAGCATTGTAAAGGCCATTGGTTTCATTTGATTAGACATCATTTCACTTTGCAACATCATTATTTCAGGCTGCATTGCAACTAGTTTTTTCATTTTAGCTTCATTACCGCTTTGCCTTGCTTCTCCCATTTCTTTGTTATAAGCTCCCATTTTTGATTGAATTTCAGCCATTTTTTCCCAATCAATAATGAAATGACGAATAAGAGTAGTAAGAGAAATCATAGTAACTCCAGCAAAGAGAAAGGTAAGTACAGGGTATTGATAGTCAAATGAAAGTCTAGGTTCTAAAATAGTTCCAGCAGTTTCTCCCATAAAGTCTCTTAATTCAGGATTAATAATAATCCAAAGCATAAATGCCATAGTTAGAAAAGTTCCCCCTATAGCTGGAGGCTGCAATTCTTCTTCAGAATTCTGTTCTTCTTCAGCCATCATTTTCCTAATATTTTCTTAAATTCTTCTACAGCAATATCTATTTTGTTATCATTATTAGGAACAAATCCTACCGTTGCTCCAGTCATAAAAGCCGCAGCAATGGCATATTCTCGGTTAATTCGTTGATGCAATCCAATGTCATCTGCATCTCTAACTCTTGAAGTATCCTTAGATCTTCGATTTTCAATCTCTTCAGGAAGAGCTTCAACAAGAACGATTGTATTAGGCATAATGGCCTTTACAGTCCATTCAGGAAGTCCCGGTAGATATCCAGAAGGTGTGCGTATAGATGCATGGGTATCAACAAGGACATTGTCCATTTGGCCAATTTTTTCACCAGCTTGTTTTTGCAATCTTTTTTGAACATCAACAGGTAATTTTCTTAAGCCATCTCTATTTGAAACGCCTTCTTTCTTAGCTTCTTCAAACATGGTCGTTCCAAAATTTACAATATTATAACCAAAATCTTTCGCAGCGTTCATTACGGTGCTCTTTCCAACGCCTGGAACTCCGGTTACGATTACAATACTCATCCTAAGGCCCTAGTCTGTTAGGTTTTTTTAAATTATCTGGAAGTTTGCTAAAAACAGCAGGACATCCTTTAGCCAAATGCCAAGCAGGAACATCTTTAGTAACAATAGCTCCCCCTGCAACAAAAGCACCTTCACCAATAGTTAATCCAGGCATTATCGTTGCATTTGATCCAATTGAAACATCATCTTCAATAGTTATAGGTTCACAGAGATATTCAGTTCTTACTGGAGTTTTATCGTTTGTAAGAGATGCATTCGGTCCAAGAAATACTCGATCTCCGATAATAGTTCCAGTAGGTATGTATGCACCTGTTTGGAAGCTACAATAGTTTCCAATTTCACAATCATTATCTATAACAACATTCGTCCCAAGTAAGCAACCATCTCCTATTGTAGTATTTTCACGAACAAGAAAGTTATGTCCAGTTCTAGTCTTTTTACCTAGTTTTGCAGTAGAATATACGGAACCAGGACGTATAATAGATTCATCTCCAATTTCACATCCTGCAATTTCTTTAGATTCTTTTTCCAATTCTTTAGCATGTGGGTAACCGATTAAAGCATCAGAATCAATAAAACAATCTTTTCCAATAATAGAATCGCCGTAAATTGGCATTAATCCTCGCCAAAGAAGCTTCGTAGAACGGGATGCATTTCCATCATTTGTTCTTTTCCAATTTGTTCATACATACGTATCATAATTCCAACCGTAAGAAGCACACCAGTACCAGACGATTGCCCTACAGTACCAATCATATCAGCTCCAGCAGCTAAAAATCCAACAACAGCTCCACTAAAAACAGTAACAGTAGGAATATATCTTTCCAAAACTTTTTCAACAATACGAGGATCTCTACGGAATCCTGGAATTTGCATACCTGAACCTTGTATCTGTTTAGCTACAGCTTCAGGACCCATGTTTGTTGTTTCAATCCAAAATTTAGCAAAAACAATAGATCCAAAGACCATAATAGACATATAGATAATAATATGAGCAACAAGCTGCCAAGGTTCATGGCCGCCCATATAACCTCCATATTTGTCGGGACTTATCAAAGGCAAAAACCAATCTTGGAGGCCAGCAAGTCTATTGACATAATAGGCCAATCCCATAGTAGGTACAGGATTACTTCCATCAGCAGTGTCAAAAGCACCTAATCTCCAATTGTGCCCTAAAATAGGCCATTTAGACATTGTAGGATGCGACCAGAATAATAATGCAAACATGTTTACGTTTGCCAATAATGCAGCCATTAAAATGACCGGAATATTACTTGCGTAAATTAATCTAATAGGATATCTTCCCCTTGCTCCTCTTACTTTTCCATGAGCTAGAGGTAATTCTATTCTTGAAGATTCTACATAAACAACAATTAAAAATACAAGAAATGTTCCGATTAGTGCAACTAAAGGGTTAGGAGGAGCCAAAAGAATAGCTTCGTAACCGCCCTCACTCAAATCTGAAGTAGAGGAATTTTTTATGTACCATAAAATCATAGGTAAAGTTCCAGAAGGAGCTTCAGTACCGCTTCCAGGTGCAGGTTCCCAGTTCAAAGTTCCAGTGAATATTGCTTGAGAAACACCTGCAGCAATAAATAATGAAATACCTGATCCAATGCCCCATTTAGATACACTCTCATCCATTAAGAATACAAGATAAGACCCGATGGCTAATTGAGTAATAATGGTCATTCTAGCCCAAGTAAGACCTACTTCAGCCACCATGGCCGAGCTAGGTTCTAGGAATCCAAATACCTGAGGCACAGATTCAACAATAATCATCACAATCACCAATACTTTTTGAGTTCCTTGGTATATCTCTTTATCACGAGGATCTTGTAAATTTAAATTAATAATTTTAGCTCCAGTGAAAAGCTGCATGATAATACTTCCAGTAACAATAGGGCCAATACCCAAATGCATCAAACTTCCACTTGCGCCGGCTAAAATTGCACGATATTGACTGAATAAATCAATGGTTTCTCCACCAAGACCATACAATGCTACGTTTGTCATAGCAAAATAAACAATCAGAATTGCTAAAGTCCACGTCATTTTTGTTCTAAAATGAACATGCCCCTCAGGTTTCTGTACAGTAGGCATTCTTCCAATGATTGGTTTTAATCCATGTAATTTAGACCCCTCACCAGAGTAGGATGCTCCCATATACACAAGCCATGTAATTACAATAAACCCAATTCCCATTAAGGTAGCACTTACACTTTCAGGAGATTTCCAGTTGTACCATAATGCGTACAAGAATATCATAGACAAACAAGGCATGATTGCCTGTGCGGGATTTCTAGGTATATTCTCTTCAGCCATTTATGATCTCTCCACCAGCCGCCTCAACTTTTTCCACGGCCTTCGCAGAGGCAGCACTTATTGTAATATTATAAGCCTGACTAGGTACACCAGTACCCAATAATTTATCATATCCCATCTTTTTCAAATCAATGGAGATTGTTTTTCCTTTCTTAGATGCATTTCCTTGTTCAACCCATTCATGTGCGTTTTCTTCAATGACCTTTAGATTAATTGCACTGTTTGCCATGACTACGGTTTGAGGTCTTTTGAAACCATGAGCGCCCCATACACGTCCGACACGTTCATACATAATGCGTTTTGTTTTATGACAACCAGCATTTCCGCGTCCGCCTCTTAGTCCGGCACCTCGGCCTTTCTTGTGACCTCTACCTCGAGTTCGACTATTTTTAAACGCTTTACGCCTGGGCATATTGCATCCTCCTTAGTAAAATATTAATTTTATCAGCCCTGTAACCCAAAGCTCCACCTTCTTTGAAACTACGTTTTATTCCTTCATACCCTTTTCGAGGTGGATGTAATCGAAATAAAGGTTTCAAACCAGGTACATCTCTCATGACGGTTTTTCCTTCAGTTAATCCTTTTGCTAAAGCCTTCATAGTTTTGAAAGAAGTTTCTTTCAAGTTTTCTTTAGAAAAAGTTAAATTTCCACTGCTTTTACCTGAACTTTGTAATAAAAGCTCGGTAGTTTCAGAATCTATTTCCCCCCAAGTAACATAATCCTTAATGATATTGAGCATTCCAGTGTATGTTTTATTTTCAGGAACAATAACGCAGTGGTTAACTCGATTTAATTTCATTAATTTCATAGTTTCTTTAATCTTAGGATTAACATTCACAGAACCTCTAACTCTAATAACTGCCCAGCTCATTCTGGTTTAACTCCTTTTATCATATTGTGGAACTCTTTTTGACCAGGTAATAATTTGGTAGATCTTGTTTTTTCCAATGCCTTAAACATTGCACTTGCAAAATTGTAAATGGTTTGAGTCTGTCCTCTTGTGAAAGACCAAGCATCTTCAACACCAGCAAGTTTTAACATAATTTGGCCTACTTGGTTTGTCACCAGTCCAACACCAGGCGGTGCAGGCTTGATTTTAACTCTAGTAGATCCAGTTCTTCCTGCGACTTCAAAAGGTAATGAATTTGGAACTGCAGTAGAACATTCCCACGATCCACTTCCTCTACGAACTTCAATAATATTTAATTTAGCACGATCAAGAGCTTTTGTTATAGTAGGTCTGACTAATTTTCCAGAAACTCTGCCAAGTCCAACAACCCCGTTGCCATTTCCAACAATAGTAGTAACTGCAAAACGAACTCTTCTGCCTGAATCAGACATTTTTTGAACCATGTGAATATCAATTACTTCTTCCATTAGATCAGTTATGAGTAAATCGATAATTGGAGCTTCTCGTAGCGGTAATTCAGTTGCAAGAGCTTCTTGAATAGTGGTAATTTCTCCTGAAACAACTTTACGACCTAGTTCTGTTTTAGGAATCCATTTAGAAATTCTTTCCTCAGCAGCTTTTCTACGTTGCTGAGCAGGAGACAATGGAGGTCCTCTCTTTTGTCTGTTATCATTTTGAGATCCTTTGCCTTTATATCTAGAATTACTATTTCCTTTATATCCAGAATTAGTTTTTTTATCTTCAGTTTTCTTTACAGCTTCGCTCATTTCTTACCATCCATTTTTTTTGAGACTTTGTCAAAATCTTTCACTAATTTTTCAGAAACATGACTTCCATTAATTCGATCATCAGAAGGATATGAACTTTCAGAGTGCGGAATATCTAATCCACCATCTACAAGGCCTTTTAACACGGCAAATGCTCTACATCCAGAGATAGGCGTAATTCTTCCAATATCTAAAACAGCAGACGAGATTCCAGCCTTAACAGCATTTTTAGCGGCCAACTTCCCAGACAAGTAAGAAGCGGGAACATTCGTCTTTGAATTTTTCCATCCCATTTTTTCTAAATCTGCAGAAGAAGCTGAAGCCAAGATATGGTCTCCTTTTCCTTCAAAGTTGGTTATTTGAATGGTAACTTTGGCATTTGTAAATCGAACTACAGCTCTAGGAAGTCCAGATTTCAATAAAGCTAATCTTTTACGATAGTTAGTTACACCTTTTCTTCTACGAGAGAAGTGCATTCTTTTTGGCATTATTTCTTACCTCCTAATTTTATTCCATCAATTTCCATATTATATCGTAAGTGATTTCTTGAATTATAAACTCCACCTTTTGCTCTACGATAGTACAATCTATATTGGGAAGAATCAATAATTTTTCCTTCTCTTAAAGTAGTTAATTCTTTACGTAATGCACGTACTTTAGTCATCCATGATTCTTTCTTTGGAGTTCTTGCTCCACCATGTCCTTTCCTTGAACCATGCCCTTTACGGCGACCTTTAGACCGTTGTACGGCCATAGCTTTTGCTCTGCCTCTAGAAATGCCTTTCTTTTGATGCTTACGAATAAATCGTTGAACAATCAATAATCTTACATCATCTCTTGTTACAGCTTCAGAAATACGCTCTTGAACTTCAGGACGGTCATCAACCCAAACACGATTAACTCCGCATTTTAGAACAGTTGCAGCAACTCTTCTTTGATAAGATAAATTCATAGATCTCTCCTGTTTAGAACACGTATTTTCATTTCATCAGCCTTTTTGACAATCATTTCACGTTTTTTATCTCCAACTTTACTTGATATTCGAATAGCTTGAGCTTTCGGATCAATATTGTCTAAATTATTTGAATTGTAAACTAAAATTTCTTCAAATCCAGAAGGATGTAAACCTCTAACACTAGCAGGCCCTCTGAAACCAACTTGAACGACAGGAATTCTATATTTGAAATGTCTTCGCATTTTTGAATGTATACCGCGAGGACGCCTCCATTTTTCTCCTAATCTCTTATATCTAAACCAGTTTTGTCTCCTAAAGTTAGGCCTTTTGTGTGACATGCGATTTCTTTTTGATAAATCAGCTTTCTGTTCTTTACTTAAAACAGGTTTTTGTCTAGGTTTGTAATCTTCATCGCTCATTGTGCAGCCCCCTTAGAAACAACATATATCCCATCTTGGAAAACACGGATATCACGTCCTTTTACAACAGTTGCTTGTTCTAAATTTGCAGCAGTTTGCCCGACATCTTCAACATCGTTCCCTTCAATAGTTACTTTATCGCCTTTTGCGATAACTTTAGCGTTTCCGTGAATATTAGCTAATCTAGTGGTTTTTTCACCTAAGAAATTAGCGACATGAACTACATTTCCCTTTACACTAACTTTCATTGGAAAGTGAGCAAAGACAATTTTCATTTCGTATAAAAATCCAGTAGAAACACCTTGAGCCATATTTTTCAAATGAGCTCTCCAAGTTCCAATTAATGCCTTCTCCTTTCTTCTTATTTTTGTTCCAACTAATTTAATAGTCCCATTATTTTCAGATACCGAAATCATAGGATGTTTAAAATTACGACTTAAATCTCCTCTAGATCCTGAGATTTTTATATCATGATTGTCCATAGAAAAAGTAACACCTTCTGGCAAATCTATTTGATAAATTAATTCTTTAATTAACATCAGTAAACATAAGCTAGTAGCTTTCCTCCAGTTGCAGCTTCTTTAGCGGCATCATTATTCATAACTCCAAAAGGAGTTGTAAGAATTAAAATACCAAAATCCTTTGCAGGTAAATATCTAGCTTCATGTCTTTCCATATCTCTTAATTTAACAGAAAACCTAGGTTTGATTGCACCGCAACCATTAATTCTACCATTCAAAGAAATATTGAATACTCCGCCTCTACCATTATCTTCATAATTATAGTTATTTAGATATCCTTTTTCAGTCAATTGTTTTAAAACATCTCCAATTAATTTTGAAGCTGGAACAACAGCTGAATTTTTACCAACGTGGTCAGCATTTTTGATTATTATAAGTGCATCGGATAGTGAATCGTGTCTCATTTAAACCTCAATCATATTTTTTGAAACCAAGTTGGGTAGCTTTGTCTCTAAAACATTGTCTACACAAATTTAGTCCATGTCTGCGTACAAGTCCGCGTTTCCTGTCACATAGAACACATCCTTCGATGCGCCCACGATAAACTTCTCTGACTTTAATTTTAACGTCATCGATGTTCATACCTTGAATACCTCCAAGTTGAATTTTTTTATCATATATTCTTGACATTCTTCAGCATTAATTCTATGATTTTTGCCAATTTTATTATGTTTAATCTTCCTTCTAGCAACACGATATCCAGGGCGTTCAAATGCAACTGCGATATCTAATCCAAATATTCCAATATCGGGATCATAATTTTCATTTTTATAACCAGTATAGTCAGGTATTCCAAAGCTTACTCCGCCTGTTTTTGAGAAACAATATGCAGGAAGTCTATTTTCCCTTACCCAAAGTGATTCTTTTAAAAATTTCATTGCATTTTCACCTCTAATTGTAACTTTACATCCAATAGGCATACCCAAGCGAATTCCTAAATCTCTGTTAGTTGATTTTGATAAAGTACGTACAGGTTTACATCCACTTAATTTTTTAAGAACAATTTCAGCCTTTGCTAATCTTTCACCAGCTTCTCCTACGCCTATATTTAGAACAACTTTTGCTATTTGTAATTCTTTCATAGGATTCATACTTTAACCTCCGGAAGTGAAACCATTGCTTTCTTTTCGCCCACTATGAACGAATAAGGTCTGATAGTTTGGAAATTTTCATACATAACAAGATTTGGTTTTGTACTTCTTGTAGTTTCTTCACTTACAATTGTAGAAATGGAACCTACGTGACTTCCACCAATAATTAAAGACTGAGCACCTTTCATAAATTTCAATACTTTCTTTACTTTCATATCAGGAAGACTTAATTGTAATACATCTCCAGTTTTGACTTTTTCTTTGGATAAGATATTGGTACCGTCGTGCAAATTAATTTGCATGTGGCCGCCTTTTACACTTCTCTTATTTTCTACTCTTACAAGCTTCCATTTTGCTTCAGCAGGTTTAATAGAAACAAATTCTATTCTACCGTGTTTATCAAGCATAGTTCTAACATGCATTTTAATTTTTGGAAGAGAAATGACATCCATAAGTCCTACAGGTGATTTTGGTTTACGTACAACACGTTGATCAATCATTACATCTCCATTATTGAGAATAATTTTTGCTTCACGATTGTTATCACAGACGTTCAGATAATCTCTTAGGATTGTTGAAATAGGCAATGCACCTTCCAAAGAGTGCTTTCCAGGCATAGGTTTGGTTGTCCAAGTTCGTTCTTTTCTAGCTATATTCCAAGAGCGAGGTGCGACTAACCTCTTTAGATGTCCACTACTCATTTTGAATCTCCTTGTAATCTTTCAATTAGTTCAGCTTTCTTTCCACTAACTGGTAATTTCTTTTCTTTTAAGAGTTCTTTTAATTCAGCTACTGACATTTTTGAATAATCAGTATCTTCAGAATTGTCTTCTTGTGTATCTTCATCTTCTTCACTTTCATCTGCATTTTCTTCAACAGGACCTACAGTTTCAGCTTCATCTTCTTCACTTTCATCTGCATTTTCTTCAATAGGACCTACAGTTTCAGCTTCATATTCATCTTCAGCAGCTTCAAAATCAGATATTACTTCCTCAGTCCATTCTACAGACTCATTAATTCTGTTCAATATTTTTCTTCTTCTAATATCTGACCAGTCTGGATTAATAATAACTAAATTTGAGGCGTCAATAGGCCTTTGTAGTTCAGTACCATCCGATTTGAAATAAGTAAATCCTTCCACATAGACTTTTCTAGCTTTACGGTCAACTAAAGAAATAGCAGTAGCAGACTTTGATTTCCCTTCGCCTCTGACAATCATTACACGATCGCCTTTTTTGACAGGCATAGCTCTTGGATACATAAATCCTCTTGACAATTGCCTTTCTCTGAGACCTTTATCAATTGGAGAAGACATTTCACGATGTCTTCTATGATAAGGTGCCGTATAACGGGCAAGTCTCTGTTTTCGTGGTTGTTTTGAACTCATTTAATCCTCATACTATTGTTGTAGCTGCAGCAGCTATACGCGGCCATCTTTCGGCAGCTTCTCGTGAAACAGGTCCTTTGATTCCTGAACCCTTAGTTTCTCCTTGCTCATTTGTTAGAACTGCGGCATTATCTTCAAATTGAACCATAGTTCCATCAGCTCTTCTGAAAGGTCTGCGACATCTCACAATAACTGCTCTAACAAGTTGACGACGCATTTCAGGGTTGCCTTTTTTGACAGACGCAATCACCATATCTCCAACGCCTGCGGCAGGAGATCTACGATGTACACCTTTGTAATTTAAAACGGTAACAATTTCTACAATCTTTGCACCGCTGTTATCCACACAATCAATTCGAGCTCCCTGAGGTAAACCTCTCATTTGTCTTCCAGCAACTGCCCTCATGGGTCTCTCCTTTCGATAATAACGAATGATTTAGTTTTAGATAAAGGCCTACATTCCATGATAGTTACTTTATCACCTTCTACAGCTCCAACACTAGTAGGGCTATGCGCACTTATCTTAGATGAGCTTCTTGCATATCTTTCATATTTAGAATCATATTTCATTTTGTTGATTTGAACAACAACAGTTTTCTGAGCTTTCGACTTTATAACGAGTCCACGTAGAACCTGTCCTCTTACAGAAAGAGTTCCAAAGAACGGATCATTTGGATCTCCATCCCATGGATTAGCTGGAGATTCAACGTCAACGCCTATATCTCGTGGTTTATCTTTACTCATGCTTTCACCTTTTTAATTCGGTCTTGTGACCTGTAAGCAATTTTGTTTCCATCCAGTTCTCCATTTTTGAATAGAAATTTGCCTGGGCGCTTACTGACCATTTTGGCCTTCCCATCAGAAAAAATAGTAATAGTTTCTCGAGTTTCATCAACAATTCTTCCAGAAATCCCTTGTATACTAGGATCAGAATGTTCAGATACAGTTACTTGTTCACCCATAAATTCATCTCTTCCATCCATTTATTGTATCTCCACAGGGAATCCCATATCCGTTAAGACATCTTTTACTTTCTTTGTATGGTCTCCTTGTAATTCAATAATTCCGCCTTTTGAAGTTCCACCAGTAGCACATTTGGTTTTGAGTTGTTTTGCTAAATCGCTAATATTAACACTTTTACCAATACCATCGACAATAGTAACTAATTTTCCATATCTGCGTTTTTCAATACGGACAGTGATTGATTGTTGCTCTCTAACTATCTCTTCCATTGCGAGTAATTCTTTTGGAAGGCCAGTTAGAGGATCAATATCTACCATCTAAGCTTCTTCCTCCAATTCAATCTCTCTCATAATTGTAGTTAATCGTGCAATTTGTTTTTTCAAAGCCCTCATTCTTCCAGGAGAAGTAGGTTGTCCACCCATAGATGCAACACCTCTTTCATTCATTAATTCAGAACGTAATTCTCTTAGTCTAGAATCTCTTTCTTCAGGCTGCATTTCTCTTAATTCTGAAGGTTTTTTCAAACTCATTTCTTTTCACCTTCTTTTTCAGATTTAGTTTCTTTGGATTCAGCTTTTTTCTCAGATTTAGTTTCTTTGGATTCTGCTTTTTCTTCTTTAGTATCTCCAGCAGCTTCTTCTTTCACTTCTTCTTCATTATCTTCAGTAGTTTCTACAACCGGTACAGGAAGAGGAGTAACTTCAATCTCATCAGGTAATTTTGCGTCAGGACGCATAATTGCCACTTTTACACCTATTGTTCCAGGTTTTAATTTAGCTTGAGAAATTCCAACATCCATTAATTGAAGAGCAGTTTCACCACAGAATTTTATGTGTCCAGATAAGAACTTTTCAGTTCTATGCCTTAATCCAGTTAATTTACCAGCGATCGTAATTTGACAACCTCTTGCTCCAGAATCCATAATTCTTTGCAGCATTGAATTTCCAGCTCTTCTGTAATTCCATCCTCTTTCCAAAGCATTTGCTACTTTAGCAGCCATAATCAAGGGGTTAAGAGCAAAATTATTTACTTCTCCAGCCTCAACTTGTAAATTTTCATAACCAAATTTCCTCTCAAGTTCTTCTGTAAGTCTTTGAATATCGCTACCCTTTCTTCCAATAACAAGACCGGGCCTTTCTGCAGCAATCCTAACATGAGTTCCTAATGGAGTTCTTTGTATTGATAGTCCACCAAAGCCAGCTCGGTTGGTTTTCTTTTGCACATAATCGTGAACTTGTACTCGACGTACGCGTTCTTTCAACATTTCTTTAGCAAGGGTCATTTTAATTCCTCCAATACGACTTCAACATTTGCACTTTCACGCATTTTAGGAGTAGCTCTACCCCTAGCTCTAGGAAATCTACTTTCAAATCGAACTCCACGTGAAGTAGCAATATGAACAATTCTCCAATTTTCAATATCTAAATGGAGAGCTTCACCATTATTTCCAGCAGATTCAATAACTTTCAAAATAGCAGCAGCAGTTTTCATAGGAAATCTTCCACTGGAGATTCCTTTACCTTTTCTGTGCCCTACTTTACCATCATGACGTTTGAAAGGTACAGCTTGTTCAAGATCCATAACTCTTTCTAAGTAGCTTTTAGCTTTTTCAAGTTCCATTCCCTTGATTGCATGACAAACTTCTCTGGCAGCTTTAGGAGAGACATTCAATCCTGTACCGCGAGCAGCAGCATGTATTTCTGGGTTGTATGGGTATGAGAATCCTTTCATAATATCACTTCAATGGCATAAATTTAGACGACTTGGTAGCACCAACACCAGGTCCAGTGTGTGTAGGGGATGTTCTTGTAGGAGCTAATTCTCCAAAGTACAATCCAATCATTTCCGGTAAAATCTCAATATCTACGAATTCTCTTCCATTGTAAACACCAAACTTTCTTCCTACAAATTGAGGAATAATAATCATTTCTCTACGATGGGTTCGAATAACTTTATCCGGTTTATTATCAGAATCATTAATAATTTTGGCTTGTTCCATGCTCAAACCACGTTTGAATGACCTTCTTTGTCTCGAAGGTACAATAGCAATAAATTCTTCAAAGGTAAGCTCTTTTAATTTTTCGATAGTCATTCCGCGGTATGTGAATTCTTTCTTTCTGCGGACTTGAATACCTGCCTTCCTTTTTCTCTCTCTCCTTCTTGCTGCTTTTGGCGTAGCAAGACCTTTCGTTCTACGTGCCATTAACGCTTACCTCCAGTTCTCTTAGCTGCAATATGTCCAACCTTCCTTCCAGGAGGGGCATTTCTTGATACTGTGGATTGAACTCCGACAGTTTGTTTCCTTCCACTACCATGCGGGTGATCAACAGCATTCATAGCAACTCCTCTTACCTTTGGCCAAATCTTAGGCCGGGATCGAGTACGATAGAAATTCTTTCCAGCTTTTGCAATAGGTTTCTCACCTCTTCCAGAACCTGCTACAGAGCCGATTGTGGCTCTACACATATTATCAAATGACTTTTGAGCTTTAGATGGTAAGCGAACAATAGTTTTCTTACCATGAGAAACGACAATTGCTGCATTTCCAGCTGCTCTTGCTAATTTCCCACCATCTCCAGGTTTCATTTCAATATTATAAATCTTAGTACCTTCAGGTATAGAACCAATATAGGCTGTATTTCCTGTACTTACTTCAGCACCATGCCCGGCATTTATTTCTTGACCTATATGCATCCCATCATGCGCAATCATAGTATAAGTTCCATCTTGATCTACTACTTTTGCAATAGGAGCAGTTCTGCCTGGGTCGTGCAGTAATTCGACAACTTTTCCACTTGAAGATTTCGATCTTGGGTGGCGTGCATCGCCTTTGAAACGATTATCGGCAGCCTTGTAACGGCGACCTCTTCCGCGTCTTCTAGGTATTATTCTCTTTCCCATGTTATCACAATATTCCTAATCTATTACTCAAATCTTCGGCTGAATGTCCTTCAGCTAATTTAACAATAGCCAGTTTACCTTCTTTGGTAATTCTGGTATTGACTTTACTAACTTCTACTTGGAATAAAGATCTAACAGCACCTTTAATATCCAATTTTGAAGCAGTTCTTGCAACATAAAATTCTAATTTATTCTGCTCAAGCATGTACAAAGCTCTTTCTTTAGATCTAGGGCTGAGAATTACTTTGTGGTCGCTCATAATCTATCTCCTAGTGAAGAAAATGCAGATTTACTGAATACAACCAGCCTACCAGGATCTCCTCCAGGTGCTAATAATTCAGTATTCAAGTTTTTAGATGTAGTAACATCTACTCCAGATAAATTACGGAATGCTTTTTCCGTATCATTACCTTCAGATAGAACAAGAAGTACAGATTTAGGTGTGCGGTATTTTCTTCCACGGCTTTTTCCTTTTCCTGCCCTTATTCCTTTACCTTCACGTGAACGTTTTACATCTTCTAATAGTCCAAGTCCGTCTAATAAGGAAGTAGCTCTTTTTGTTAAGGATCCGCCCTTATTATCTTTAGCTAAAGTTTCTATTTTATCTTCAACAATGTAAGGAAGTGTAGCTTTTTCAGGAATTTGATGTCCTCTTGCTAACACATATGATTCTTGAGAAGTTGCAGCTAATGCAGATTTGAAAGCTTTTTTATTTTCTTTAGAATTAATTTTCAAATTCCAATCTTTTTCAGCTTTGGGTGGGTGAGCACGTCTACCGCCAATTGTGTTTGGAGCTTCAGCACCACGGCCTCCTCCTCCATTTTTACGTGGAGTTCTTGCCATACCACGGCCTTTACCAGGCCATGAAACAGAATGTCTGAATCCAGCACCTTTTGATGCACCATATGGCTGTCTTCTATTTGCACGAGAAGCTCTCACAGCTTTTCGAATTAAATCTAAACGTACAGGTTCACTAAAAGCAGCAGGTAATTTTGCCGATTTCTTTGAGGCTTTCCCTTTAATTGAATAAATTGGTACTTCCATAATTATACTCCCTGTTGGCTCTCCTGTGAAATCATTGTAATGTTAGGCACAACGATGGAATCTGTTTTCTTTCCGTGGAATCTAACGGCCTTTCTAAATCTGATTAAGCGTTTACTTGGTCCAGGTAATGAACCGTGTAATAGAGCATAGTTTCCACGAATTAATCCATAGTTCAAGAATCCGCCTTTTGGATTAATCTCATCGGGATTATCTCCAACTTTTAATAATCTTTTATTGTATTCAGTACGTTGGTGGTATCCCGTTTGTCCAGCTTGTGGAACAGTAGAAACAACATAACCTGGGCTAAAAGGTCCTAAATTTCCAATCATTCTACGATGTTTAGAATTCTTATGTGTCAATAATTTGACACCCCAGCGTTTTACATGACCTTGGAAACCATATCCAGTTGTAACTGCAATAGCATCTAACATTTCACCGTCCTCTGCAAAATCAGACATTGTGAACTCTTTTCCCATCATTCCTTTTGCGAATTCAACTTGTGCATCCACCGATCCGCCACCTACGGCCATTTCCATAATTTCAGGCCTTTTCTTTGGAATTCCAGTTACCATTCTTGGTTGTGTGTGAACTAATAACCGTACTTCTTCTAAATCGCTATCAGACATTTTCTTCCAAGCGGCTTTAGCGTTGTGACCTTTAGGAATAGGTAGTGTTCTTTCTAAATCCTTATCTATTTTCTTTTCCCAAGCTTCAGTTAAAGTTCTTAATCCGTAAGTATCTTGAATGTAACCTCTTGCTCCAATCACTTTCATTGCAGGAATCTCGACTATAGTTATAGGCATTCTAATTTCTTGTCCTGCAGTAGTGGATTTTTTACGGTAATCTACAGCCATGATATGACTCATTCCTACTTTATATCCTGCAAAACCAAGAATTTTAGGTTCCTCACCTTCGACAGCAGCCCAACTAGAGACATGTGGCGTTTCAGAGCGCGCTCTCTTGCGAGGGCTGAAAGCCATAGATCCGCGGTTTGGTTTGTTGTGTTTTGGCATTTTTATTACTCTCTTTAGATATCGCTAACCGTTGCTAACAGTATGAATATCAGGCGTAATTCCCACAAGTTTCACATCGTACCGTGACGCTGTTTCTCGTCGAGAACGAGTGCCTCGAGAGGTGTAGGGATAATTGCCCTGAGCGTCTGGTTGCGTGATTGCAGGGTCTCTCGCACAAAGGGACCCTATATAAGGTCTGGCGTTATCTTTCGTCGAGAATAGGTTCGTTTTCAAGTTCTTTTATTCCAAATAGAAAACGTGTAATCTTAGTTCGTTTTACACATTCAAAGAAAATCCAACAAGCTATTCCTACAAAGATGGTGGCTAAGATAACTGCTGAAATACCTTTAAGACCTAAATTACCAGCAAAGATTAACCCTGCAAAAGTAAGAGGCATATGAACAATATAAAAGGGATAAACGCCTTGATTCATATATGTTAAATTTTCACTAGGTTTGTTCAATAAATGTGCACTCCAGGAAAAAATAGTTAGACACCAAAACCAAGCATGAAAACTATGAATTATGCAGGCTAAGATAGTCATTTCATTATGAATTATTTTATTTTCTAGCCAACCTCCATCTATGTATGGGATCCCTGACTGGTGCTGTTCTAATCTAATCCAGACGAAAGCGATAGTCCACATTGCAGTAATTACAGTAATTACAATTCGTTGAGATTCTATAAATTGGTAATAATTATCTTTGGCAATAATACACATATATCCAAAGACAAAGAAACCAAAAAACCAGAACCATTCATATCCAACCCCAATATATCCTTGAACCCATGGCTTGAATATGATTTCAATAAGGACTAAAACAAATGGAAGTAAGAGGAATATCCCAATCCCTTTTGGCATAGTAAAAAACGATCTTATAAATCTACTCATTTTCCCATCAGGATTATTTCTTACAACACTAAAAATAGGAATTAAAAATAGAGAGTATTGAAATAGATTCCATAGGAACCATAAGTGGCCAAGCGCTATAAGTTTTCCAATAAATGGCACCCAGAAAACTAGGCTTCTCCATATTATTCCAATTAGAAAGTCCCCTACGGTCAAATTTCCATTCTCAGTAAGAACAGATCCAATAAATCCCATGGTCCAAGCTCCGAAGAACATAGGAACAAGAAGTCGTTTTACTCTTTCCATCAGAAATGTTTTCCATGGTCTCTTGCGAAATGCGAATGCAGTCCCCATACCTGAAATCATAAACAATCCAGCAAGTCTCCACTGGTGCATCCAATGAAGAAACATACTAGATAAATTTACAGAATCTGCAGTATAATCATTTCCATCTTCAGCAATTTCCCATCTTTGGTCTTCATTTAATCCATCTAAATCAGGATTAACATTTTCTCCATAAAGATTCCAGTAAACGCCAATGGCTACATGAAATGGAATCAACAAAGCAAAAAGAATAACTCTAAGCCAGTCAATATCATGTCGTCTTACTTTTTTTGCCGCATCTTCCACAAAAATAAGTTATTTGTTTTCTATTTATAATTATTTCAAAACTTTATTTTGAATTAAGAGCAGGCCAAATCATCGTTGTAGCAATTGTAACAAAGATTTGTATAACTACAAAAATAACTAAATTAAACCCAATCCCGTATGCAAAAGTAATAATTAAGGAAATAATTACAGATAAAATTATACTTCCTAAAAATAAATTTCTAAACCCTATTTTGTCCCAACTATCTGACGTCCTTCCATCCCTCCTGCAATTTCTATAACTTGTCCAGTTATGTGATTGGAAAGGCTATCTGAAGCCAGCATTATTGCAGAATTAGCGATATCCTCAGGTTTAGCTAATTTTTTTAGAGCCATTGTAGAAACTACTTTTTCTACATGTTTTTCATTCAACCCTTCATTAATTTTTTTGTCAGTAAGTGTCCAACCTGGAGCGATAGCATTTACTCGAACATTTCCAATTTGGGCCGCTTCATTTTTCAAGGTTTTTAACAGTCCAGAAGTAATTGCGCCCTTTGCAGCAGCATAATCTGAATGTCCGGCTTCGCCATAGATTCCTGCAGTAGATCCAATCAGCACTAAATTACCTTTCCCTGTTTGAGAAGCATGCTTTAGAAATTCCCTAGATGTATTGAAGGCAATAGACAAGTTTGTAGATATTGTGTTATCCCATCTATTTGTGTCAATATTCCATAAAGTTGAACTTTCTTTAGGATAATGTCCAGCATTTGCTATACAGATATCAAGATTACCTTCAGTTTCTGCAATTTTGTTAAACAAAGAAACCGTTTCGCCAGAATCTGTCAAGTCACAGTTTAAGGCAGTTCCATTAATTTCATTAGCTATTTTTTTTGCATTTTCTTTAGAATTATGATAATGCACGATAACTTTTGCACCTTCTTTGGCAAATGCCTTTGAAATATAACTTCCAATTCCGCCAGCACCTCCTGTAACAAGTACAGTTTTGTTTTCTAAATCTGAATTCATATTTCAATTTCTATGGCAGTAGCCATACCGCCACCTAAACAAGCCGTAGCAAATCCACGTTTCCCTCCATTTTGACGAAGTGCGTGAATTAGGGCCAATACAATTCTACATCCAGATGCACCTAATGGGTGCCCCATAGCAACAGCCCCACCATTAATATTCAATTTTTCATGCTTTAGATTTAAACCTTGCATGACACCCAAACAAGCCGAAGCAAACGCTTCATTATGTTCATATAAATCATAATCACTTTCACCATCTCTGTTATTCATTTTCCATAATTGTTGTACTGTAGGAATGGGGGCAGACATAACGTCTGCAGGATCAACACCTGTAGCACAATATCCCGTTATAGTAGCTAAAGGAGTTAATTCTAATTCTTCAGCTTTTGCTCTAGACATAATTAGACAAGCGGCAGCACCATCGGAAATTTGACTTGCATTACCTGCAGTAACTATGCCGTTTTCATCAAAAACAGGTTTTAATTTAGCTAAACTTTCTAGGCTTGAATTAGGTCTAATTCCTTCATCTGTTTTTAGTATGCCATTATCATGTTTTACGGCAATGTGATAATCGTTGAATTTCCCTTTTTTATGGGCATTATGTGCACGAATATGAGATTCAATAGCGAATAGGTCAGCTTCATCTCTAGTTATTCCAAATTGCTCAGCAATTCGGTTACCTGTTTGAGCCATTACCATTCTATTGAATGGGTCAATTAGTCCGTCATGCATCATACTATCAATCGGTTTTTCCATACTTACTTTACCATCATCAGCTCTAGCAACAGTAAATGGAGATTGTGACATAGATTCCATTCCGCCAGCAATTAGTATTTCAGACTCTCCAGCTCTGATAGAATTAGCTGCGAGCATTATTGCCTTCATACTCGAACCACACATCTTGTTTATAGTAAGAGCAGGAATTTCTTCAGGAATTCCAGCTTTGATTGCAGATTGTCTTGCAGGATGTTGCCCAATTCCGGCAGACAAAACATTTCCCATAATTACTTCATCTACAAGTTCAGCATCCAATTCAGTTTGTTTTAGAGTTTCTTTTATTGCAAGAGCGCCCAAATCAACTGCCGAAGTATGAAAAAGAGAACCTTTGAATTTTCCATGAGCAGTTCTAACTCCCCCTACGATTACGACATCTCTTGGATACTCCATTGTAAATATTACACTAACAAGGGTAGTAAAAGGGCTTCGCAAGTATTAAGAAAAGCCGTACTAAGGAGCTTATACAGAAAACATGGCTAAACCAAAAATTAAGGAGAAACGCTGGACGATAGATTTAGAAAAAAAGATTCAAGAAGAACACTTCTCTAATATTGACAGATATTCCTTTAATCCAAAGTCAGAAAAAGAAATTTTTGTAATTGATACGCCACCACCTTACCCTTCAGGAACGTGGCATATTGGAGCCGTAGCTCAATATTCCATGATTGATGTAATAGCTAGAAGTCAAAGATTACTAGGAAAGGAAGTTTACTTTCCATGGGGGGTAGATAGAAATGGAATCAATATTGAATTTACGGTTGAAAAGAAAACTGGCCGTAAAATGAAAACTTATGATAGGGCCGAATTTTTAGATATTTGTAGAAATGAAATAGAAAAATATACTCAAGAAATGAGGAATATTGCAAAAAGGGTGGGACTTTCTTGTGCATATGATAATGAATATTTGACAGATGCACCAGAATATCGTGCAGTAACTCAATCAATTTTCATAGATTTATTCAAAAAAGGCGACATTGTTGAAGAATTAAGGCCCAATTTATATGATCCTGTAGAAGGAACAACTCTTGCCGAAGCCGAAGTTGAAAGACTTTCTAGAAAAACTAAATTAGTTGATGTGAGATGGTTCGTTGAAGGAGAAGATCATCCTCCAGTTGTAATCTCAACAACAAGGCCAGAATTGATTTGTGCATGTGGAATTGTCATTGTTCATCCTGATGACAAAAGATATCAAAACTTAGTAGGCAAGAACTTGGAATTACCAATTGACACATCAGGCCGCTCAAAAACAGTAGAAGTTAGAGCCCATTCAAGCGTAAACATGGAATTTGGTTCAGGTGTATTGATGGTTTGTTCTTTCGGAGACCAAAATGATGTTTCAGTATTTAGAGAATTAGGATTAACTCCTTTCCAAGCAATTGATTTGGAAGGGAAGATAACCGATATTGGTGGCCCCTTAGCAGGTTTATCTGTGATAGAGGCAAGGAAAAAGGCTTTAGAAATTTTAGAAGAATCAGATAAAATTGAAAATATAGAAGAAAGAGATCAGGAGGTTCCAGTTTCTGAAAGAGGAAAGAATCCTATCGAGATTATCCTATTGAAAGAATGGTATGTGCGTCAAACCCACATACAAGATAGGTTGGAAGAACTATCAAATGAGAGTAATTTTGTACCTCCTCGTAACAAGCAATTTCTTTTAGATTGGATGGAAAATATTACGATTGATTGGCCAGTCAGTAGACGTAGATGGTATCACACCGAAATTCCAATTTGGTACTCAGAAGATAGAACTAAAGTAGTAACTCCACCACACGGAACTTATGTTCAGCCTTGGAGAAACTCCCCCCCTGACGATTCTATTGTATTAGATCGCGAATCTAGGAAAGAATTAGGTAGTTATTCAGATATGAAATCTGAATTAGGTAATTTAGAAGGCGAAGAGAAAGTTTTTGATACTTGGATGGATTCTTCCAATTCTAATTTGTATGTTTCAGGTTATTTATCAGATCCAGAATTGTTTGAGAGAGCATTTCCAACTGGAGTTAGACCTCAAGGGAAAGAAATAGTTCGAACCTGGTTGTATTATACGCTCTTGAAATCAGCTTTGCTTCTCGACAAACCAGGATTTGCCAATATTTGGATTGATGGGTTAGGAATGGATCCTTGGGGTCGTAAAATGTCTAAGTCGCTTGGTAATGGAATTGATGCGGAATCAGTTTTGGAATGTGGTTTTGGTGGGAGAACAGGCTCTTGGAAAATTAAGGGACCTGAAGGTAAGCAGGTAACGCTCCAAGCTAAGAAAATAGGTTCAGAATGTTTTAGATTTTGGAAAGCAGCAGATGCACAAGTTGGAGATGATTTCCAGATAAATCCAGAACAGATTGAATTGAGATATTTTGGTATTCTTACAAAAATTTTCAATGTAGGGCGTTTTGCTTCACAGTTTGATTTTGATGGCGATTTAGATACAGTTCCAGAAAATTTGGAGAATGAAGACAAATGGATATTAGCTGAATTTTCAGATTTATTAGAAAAAGCAAAGAAGGGTTACGCTGAGATGGATATCTATACAGCAGCTCAAGGAATTAAGACCTTCAGCACCAATATTCTTGCTTCACATTGGCTTGAAATGGCAAAAACTAGATTATACAATGACGATGCTTCAGCGACATGGACACTTCACCGTGTTTTCAGAGATATGATGTCTATTTTGTCACCAATATGCCCTTTCTTTACTCATCATTTGTCAACAACATTGTATGATAACTCTGCAGTAGATGTTGATGTTTTCCCAAAAAGGCCAATTGCAGAGACTTCAGAATTTACTAAAATGACAGATTCATTAATCGAATTTAATTCTCAAGTTTGGAAGGCTAAGAAAGATGCAGGAGTATCTTTAGCTGCCCCAATATCGGGCCATCAAGTACCTGAAGAATTAAAAATTATCGAACAAGCTTTGGTTTCAATGCATAAACTGGAATAGATAATAGCAATGGTTCAATCCCAACCATCTGAGGAATATTTGTCGAGCACAGTTGAAGATAGAGAACTCATTGAAGAGGCATTCCAAGATGAAGCCATCTGGCGTTCTGCAGTAGAAAAGATGCGAAGAAAAAATCCAGCATCTTGTGGAGATTTATTGAGATATGGAGCTATAGTTACAGGGTGGTCTGATGACCCAGAAAAAGATCTTCGCGAAGCGATTAGACTTTTTGATAAGGCCAATGTTCCTGTGGAAGCGGCTTGGTGCCGTCTTGATTTAGCTTCACATCTAAGGAAAAACAGTTCGGGAAGAGAACGGTTATTGGACGAGGCATATCGGGCTTTTGAAAAGGCCAAGGATAAGGATGGCATATCTTCTGTTCTTGAAGCTAGAGGAATTAAGGAAGAATTATCAAAAGAAAGCGATCCTACAGACACACCAGCTTTGATAATGGCTGGAGGTGCAATTTTTGCTATGTTAAGTCTTGCTGCAATGATAACCTGGGAAGGGACGTCATTCGATGTTTGGTTTGTTATAGAAGCTACAGGATGTGTTACAGGTCTTGGTATTTTTTTATTTGGAATTTATAGTATGTGGAGATTGAAATAAGATTTTATCACCATTGGGATAGTAAAGATAACGAATAATTAAATTGAAGATTAGTTGTAGTTGCACTCATGGTTTTAACTAATCACAGAGATACGCATTTAGTGGAACAGCTCCGTCAGTGGTTTAATACCGAAAGAAATGTTGCAATAATTCTGGTTATCGGATTTTTATTTAGTTCGTTTTGGATAGTTTCCCAGCCTCATGATCTAAAACGTGAGGGGCATTTGAAGGATGAAGAGGGATATTATCCTTGGGCTGAACTGTATCTCGAAGGTTACTATTCATTGCCAATAGACAAGGCTAATGGCAATTATAGTTATCAAGAAAGTATAACAGTTGATTCAGAGGCTCAACCATTTCAAGTAAAATATACAATTATTGATTTAGATGCAGATGGGCTGAAAGATGACCTTAGCATAGATGTGAGCTATGAAAACGACGAACCAGTCACTCATGCTGTCGTTTACATCCCTAGTCCAGGCGGAGAAAGAATAGAATCAGTAACTAACGAGGAAGGACAAGCTCAACTTTATGATATTCCTTTTGGAACTCCACCCTTAATAGTTGAGCTTGAACGGGAAGGCGAACCAAGGTTGATAGTTCGTACCAATCTAGAGATGACTTTCAATGGACAGGCTAGGTACGGAGTTACTACGTTTACTACTGTTGAATTCTTATCAGATAGAACTTTAGGAGGTTTGCTGGAAGTATATTGGGCGAATGGAACTCCAGCTACAGATATAGAAGTAAGATTCAATGGACAATTGAAAGGCAATACAGATGACCAAGGCCATTTCGAATTGGGAGATTTAGAACAAAAACGAGGAAATTTCGAATTAAATGATGAGAATGAATCTCCAGGTAATTTTGATGTAATTCTTGAAGGACGTAATCTTGGTCAATCAGACATTAATGACCGAGTTCAAGTTAAGGTGCTTGAAAGGACCAAGTTGAGTGTTCATGCTCAAGATCTATTCAGCTCTCCAGTCCAAGGAGCAACAGTGGCGTTGTCTTCCGGCAAAGAATTAGGGACAACTCCATTAAATGGTACACTTACTATTGTTCAAGATTTAGAATTAGATGTTTATCAGATTAAAACCAATTGGAACATTGAAGGTTACGACCCACCCATGGCTTCGGGAATGGCTCCAGTAGGAGACGAATATCATTATGTCAATCATTGGCCACCTGGGCCTAGTTTGGTATTGATGCCATTAATAACGCTCGGTTTGGAGGGCCTATTTGGGACCTTGATGGCAGCTATGACTTGTATTGCAACCTATGGCTTGGGAAGGAGATGGTGGGGTTGGAGAACAGCAGCTTTAGCAACAGTTTTCACATATCTCAATGGCGTAATTTTAATTTTACAATTTGGCCAATGGATGGGAGATCTTGCAGCAGTAGCTTTTGCTCTTCCTGGTTTTTGGTTAGTAGTCGAAGCAACACATCTTTCCAAAAAAGAGACAGATTTTAGGTTACAGAAAGTAATGGCATTGACGATACTTGGTGGATTTCTAATAGGAATAGGCGTAACAATGCGTTATACTACAGTTCTTGTCTCAGGCTCTCCTTATTTGTATATTGGGTGGTATAATCTTCCAGATGGAAATATTAAAGAATTTAGTAGTCGTTTGAAGACAGCCTTGTCTTGGCCTCGAGTTAAAGAACCATTAATGCAGGCAGGAACTCTAACCTTAGGTCTTCTTTTGGTAGGTATACCTCTAGCAAATTATAATGACACTTATTTTGGAGGCCCATTAAATTCCGGATATCAATCTAAGAATGTTTTAGAAGTTAACGATGAGGGCGATAACATTACTGTTGAAACTCATGAAGCAGCTGGCACGATGTGGGATGGGTACGTCAATTTAGGCGAACAAGAAGTAGAAAATTTGGAGCAGATAAGCCGTTTTGTAGTAGCTTTCTTTCCTACTCTACTTCTCATACCTCCAGGTATATGGGCTTCCCGTAGAACAGCTCCAGCAAATGTAGCTCTACTCTATTGGTTAGGTGCCATTACGGCGATTTATTTGACCCAAGGATGGGTTTTGAACAATACATACACAGATATACGCTATTATCTTCCTCTAGCACCACCTTTAGGATTATTGGCAGCCAGGAGTGTTTTGACAATCGGCAAATCGTTAGAATATGGTAAGTTTGTAGTTGGTGCAATTTCATTACTTGTTGTATTTTCAGGAACAATGATTTTTTTAGAGGCAGAGGACGATCTTCAGACACGTTGGACATTAATGAACAATGGTCCAAGCCAACAACAGGTAATTGAAACAAATATTGAACAGTTAGTAAGCAATCCACAAGATTTCTATAACAAAAGAGTTCGTATAGGAGGTGGAGACGTAGTGGAGATTATCAACCCTTCAGTAGTGAGAATAGCAGACCCAGTTCATCCAGAGTCAGAAATACAGCTTGTTTTAGGTCCTAACCAAGTGGAATTGGAGGAAGGTGATAGAATTCAAGTCACGGGTAATTTCCGTGTAGATAATCATCCCAATAATCCAGACGGCCATGGTTTATTTTTAGAAAAAGCTCAAGATTTAGAAATAGTACAGATACAAATGGCTGCTGAAATGCCACCTCCAGGAGGTTTTGGAGAAAGGCCCAAGTTGGATTTAACACCTATACAAAAGCGCAGCATGATATTAGGAATTTTAGCAGGGATGATAACAAATGGTTTTGGGTTTTATGTTTATCGTAATAATCGAGCGAAATTATCTTGATTGTGTTTTAATTAGAAGCTATAAGCGTAACCAAAGTATATTGCAGCAATCAAGGCAATAATAATCACAAGAAGTAATTTCTTAGGAATAAATGCTAAAATAATATCTAATGCAGCACTAATTGGTGCGATTATAAGTTTTAGAATCATAATACCACATAGCTTATAGACTATTTAGTATTGTTTACTAAAGAAATTTAAAGAAAGATTTATTACTTACCTAACTTTTAGTGTATTTACATGAGGCATCCTTACGAAGTTAAGTTAAGTGAATTAGAAGCCAGGGTCGCCCGCCTAGAATCTTTTATTCGAAAAACTTACAAGAATCGCAAAATTCTAGCTTAAATTTAAGCTAATTTTTGTAATACACGCCCTTTGTAGCTTATTCAGCGTTACATCTATTGTATGTAAATAGATACAATATACTTAAGTACTAGTAATGAAAAATGGGTTCTATGTTTGACGCCATAAAGTCTATGCCAGCTAAGGTTTGTTTGTGTCTTTCATTCCTCATTGGAATATTGTACTCAATAAACTTTATATTTTTTTCATCGTGTTCTGTTGTGAACGGTGAAGGTTGTTTTGATTTGATATCTAATGGGGCCGCTCCAGAAGATGAAGCCTACGGAAGGGGAGCTGGAACACTGTATGTTGCAGGAGTTCTAATGTTTGGAGTTATTACTGGAAATTTACTAATATTGAATGAAGGCGCCCGTGGAAAATGGTCAATTATGCTTCCAACTATTGCAGGATTTACTTGTTTGGCAATTGTATTGGCACCACCATTCCAAGGCGATTATGAATCTGCAAACAACACTCCTCTTTATGCTACACTTGCAGCTTTAGGATTATACATAGGTGCATACGTAATGCTGAAGGAAGAAGGAGTTGACGAGGGCTTAGCTTTCAATATGGGAATTAAAATTGAAAATGAAGCTAAATATGCAATAATAGTTTCTTCCATAATCGGTACACTTTATTCATTAAATCATTTCTTTTTCGCAGATAGTTATGCAGGAGCAGGAGGCTCATCACTTATTCCAGGATTTGAAGATGGTTCATATTGGGAAGGTCATGAAGCATATAGCCCAATTGCAGCAGCACCGATAGCTTATCGGGTGTTAGCTTCATTCTTTGTCGTTTTTGTTTCAATGGGCTTGATTTTACTCACAAATGGTGCTAAAGGGAATTGGCCAGCAGCTCATGTTTTACTATTTGGAATCACATTCTTTGCACTATCTGTAATCATTGGAAATGTAGCCGTCAACGATCAAATAATTCCAGAGGGAGATAATGCAGGAACATGGGAAGCAGACACTAGTACAGTTACAGCAAATATTG
>Ga0066851_10000213_pt1 | contig 28343 bp, 13 predicted proteins | sample ETNtaG_7_FD_65493 | JGI IMG/M metagenome (GOLD analysis project Ga0066851, IMG submission 65493) | Marine microbial and viral communities from oxygen minimum zone, Eastern Pacific Ocean - ETNP201406SV65 | ecosystem: Environmental > Aquatic > Marine > Oceanic | place: Pacific Ocean: Eastern... | reverse complement strand
CAACATACAGATTTCAACTGGTTCAAGCGGTGCCGTTACTATTACGGGCACCTCAACTGGAGATATAACATCTGTTGTTGCTGGAACTGGACTGACTGGAGGAGGAGCGTCAGGAGACGTTACTCTAAACATTGATAATTCAACTGTCGCTACTTTATCTGGTTCACAATTCTCAGGCAACGTAGGAATAACTGGCTCGCTCGGAGCCACAGCTGGTCTTTCTGGGTCTCTAACACATCTTACTGATGGAACATCCTATCTCATAGCTGGAAGTAATATAACAATTACGACAGGGTCTTCTGGAGCAGTAACAGTAGCTGCATCAGGCGGAGAAATTGCTATAGTTTCTGGCTCAGAGACAGTATCTAGTATTAGTACTTTAAATCTTACTAACCTCGGCATTATTAACGACCTTGGTGGCGGAACAGTTGCAGTTACAGGTTCAATTGGCGAAGCAGAGGATGGGACGTATTCTGATGGGTTATTCAGTACATTCACTTCAAAAACTCCGGTTGGAACCGCGGTAGATAGATTTAATGAAGTTTTAAAGGCGCTTTCACCAGCACCAGCTCCAGACTTAGATAATATAAACGCTGCTGAAACCGGAGTGTTTGTAAAACTCTCTTTCGGAGCTGCCAGCTCAGTGGGTGGATATACCAATGTCGGTTCTTCTGCTGGTTATGGATCAGCAGTAGATGTAAATGGATCATATCAGGTAGCAACTTCTAGCAATAATATTAGGATGGCCACATTCGCCGGCTCCACTGCGATGACTGGAACCCTAAACTCTGATATTTCTCCAAGCAATTACTCTAACGGAAATACCAACTATACAACTTCGTCTTTTGGTGACGCTGATCAAGGTGTACTCAGGCTGATGGTCAATGGATCTAATATTAAAGAAATAGATTTGACTGTTGCAGCTATTGGTTCTGGAGTTCCTGGTAGTGGCGCTGGAGATTATGTTAACTCTAATGGATCTGGATTTATATCACTTTCGCAAACTGGATCTGCTGCCTTCGAAGATGGAAGCACGCTTGTTTTCTTCCAACATCGAACAGGCCAATATACAGTATCTACAGACGACCAGAGAGAAGGGTGGAATTACGCAAGAGTCTTACATGTTTTATCTGGAAGCACAAAAGAAACCAACTATATGGAATGGGCTAATGATTCAGATTCAAACGCCTTAGCTGCCAGCAATGAAACAATAGATAGTTTTGATCTTGGAGATGGCCTCTATCTTTCTGGAATTCAATACTACATTAGCGGAACGGCCAGCTACAAGGTAGACGTAAGCAATGTCTATAGAAATGTTTATAGCGGCTCAACAAGCTTTAATACGTCTAATTGCTCAGTTTCCGATCAGGCAATACCGGCTCTTGATACCGGAGCAGGAGAGAACAGCCAGACAATACTTAAGGTTACTGGATCTGCAACTGTAACAGCTACTAAATTGCTAAATGCAGGAATTACAGTTTCAACCAATGTAACACACCCGCTTAAATCTAATCTTTCCTCCGGAGGTTCAGTAACTTCAAGCGGAATATTACTTTATACAGCATCAAATAATTCTACTGTGTTATTTGAATCGTTTAAGAGAGAAAACTATAGGATAACTTCAGCATCCTATGATAATCAAGCTTCTGTTTCGGCCGGCGCTGCTACATGGAATTCAACCACCCACTTATCAGCGTCTGCCGATCAAACTGACGGCCTTATATTCTATAATGAAAAACTTTATACTCCAACTAACTCACTTCTATCAGGAGATTTTAGAAATTCTGCAGATGGAGGTTCTATAACATATGCTCCAACCGCAAACCCAAATTATTCTGGCTTAAGCTCTGGAACTAAAACATTTTATAGATATTTCCAAAACACTTCTGGAGATATTCAAAGAGATATATCGGTAGATATAGATGGATCAGGTACAATTGTTCAGCAAGGTAGTGCAAATAATACCAGCAGGCTTTCAATGCTTGTTAAATTACCAGATACTGGAAACTATCAGACTGGTTGGTTAGATATGTCCCAAGGTTTCGAAACTGGAAGCTATGGGGATCAAGCTGGCTGTTTGGTTGGTTCATTAGATTCTAGCTTGGATGCTGTGAACATAGCGACTTTTGGAACACAATCAATTAGTTCTAATGAGTATGTAGTTATGAAAATTGAAGCGGACGCGTCTTGGACTGGCTATGTAGATGATATTACAGTATCTTTCGGAGCCGGGACTGGTACAGCTCCTTCAGAGGCTCCGGCATTAGATGATATAGATTGCGATGATTCTGGAACCGGTGTTAAACTTTCTTTTGGTAGCGCACAGTCGATATCTGGATATACTAACGTTGGAACCACAGCTGGATTATCTGCAGTAGATGTAAATGGAAATTATATACAAACAAACTCAGGAAACAATCTCAGAAGAGCCGTTTTTGATGGTTCTACAGTTATTGACGGAACGCTCAACGAAGATGTTTCTGCAAATGGTTCTAGCTATGTTGCTAATGCATTCAGCTCCGGAGCATTTGGATCTATTAAACTCGAAGTAAATGGATCCATAGTAAGAGTTGTTGATCTAGAATCATTTTACAATGGAACCAGCGTTAACTCTAATAGTTCTGGATTTACTAGCCTTCTGGCAGGAACGCCTGGCGAATATAGCGGAAACAGTGTTCCAGATTATACTTTAATTTATAGAACCGGAACATATCAGATAGGAACTTCGGATCAGAGAGACGGCTGGAACTATGCTAGAGTGCTGCACTCTGTAGGTGGTAGTGATACAACTACAAATTACGTAGAATGGGTTAATGATCCAGATTCAAATGCTTTGACAACTGGAAATGAAGTGTTTGACAACTTTGGTTCTGATGCCACGCTGTTCCATCAAAGTGGAGTGAAATACTTCATATCTTGCACTTCTAGTTTTGCATACTCAGCATCTAATGTTTATCGAAATGTATATTCAAGAAGCTCTACTGCTGTCACTTCACCAACTCGCACTAATATAAGTGTAGGCCAAATAGCAATAAACGGACCCGGTGTAACTAATAGCACTAACTCAAACTATTACAGCTCATTAGCTGCTTTAGATACTGGTGTTGCAGATTGTGAACAAAAAGATATTAATATTACTGGATCTATCACATTCTCGCAAAGTACTTCTTTGGTGGGGCCCTATGGAACTGGATTTCACACAGCATCAATATCTGGAAGAGCTAAGCATCCAATGAAGAGCGACGTGACTACATCCACATTTAATAAAGCCAACTTCTTAGTATTCAGTGCAAGCCAGAATTCTAATCTCTATACTGAAGAATTCTTTGACGATGAAAACTATAGACTTCAATCCGGATCTTATACCACGCAAGGCTCAGTTGCAGGGTCTGGGTGGAATCCAGCTGTATCCATGAATGATGCTAGCAAAGCTGGATATTATGATGGCCTACTAATTTATAATGGTTACTTAGTCAGTCCAAAAACTGGCGCTATGGGTGATGGCGACTTTAGAAGCGTAAGAGACGGCGGCTCATTGCAATCTCCTGACAGTAATGTAAATTATTCTTCTCTAGGCTTTGGAGAAAGAAACTATACTAGATATTTTGAAAATAACACCACTAGTGATGTTCCACAAATTAACGTAATGATTAGTGGCAGCGCAACGCTTGTATCTAGAAACGGGCCGAACTCTGGCTCTCTTGGTGCAAATAACAATTTCCACTGCTCTATTAAAATACCAGGAAAGACTGGGTGGTTAGATTTGGCAAGAGCATCAGCAGGAGCTGGAAATACTAGCAATGGCGACGGAGGATTAAGTGGAGATCTCACCGCAGCTATAGTTTCGGATGGGGCATTAAATATCTGTACGTTTAATGGCGAGACTCAAAATGGAACTACTTCTGGCGAGGAGTATGTTTTAATTAGATTTACCACTCATCAAGACTGGACCGGAAAAATTTCAGCATTCAAGGTGGGGTATTAAGTAAATGGCTGGTAAGACTACTACTACTTCTTTAGATTTTGCCTTTAAGAAATTAATGGGTAAGGCTAATACGTCTAATCTAAAATCTGATGCGCAAGAAACAATTGGAAGTAACATCCAAGTTGGAGCCACCACGGTTTTCGGCGTTTCGCTTCCATCATCGCCAACTCAATCTCTATACACAGTTCAAGATGAATGTGTAGAATATGTAGTTTTTGACATAAGCCCTATATCTGGAACCACCTATGACGCTGATGACCCTGGTGGAGGAGGAGATGAAAGTTCAGACTCTGGAGCTCACGGTTATGCACTGGCTCTTACTGGAAATTACCAAGCTCTTACAAATAACACCAAAGCAGGAACATATCCGTTCACTAATGGCCGAGTATTATCAGGCTCAGCAGGATCTCTTCAAGTTGTCCCAGAGTTTTTCTCTAGTGATTCTCCAAACCCATATACTATAACCTTATGGGAATCAGATGGCTCTGGTGGAATAGGGGATCAAATACCACTTTTAGACGAAGTAGATTGGATGCTAGACACTTTTAGTGGTGTGTTGTTTGTTCAAGATTACAACTCTGGAAAGGTACCAGCTTATGCTAAAGGATTTCTTTATACTGGCGACATGATGAGTTCGCTCACATCTAGTGATGGTTCCGGAACCCCATTTCCGAGCAACGTTGGAATAACCGGCTCTTTAGAGGTACTGGCTGGAATTTCTGGCTCTTTAACGCATCTATCTGATGGAACATCTTATTTGGTAGCTGGAAGCGGTATTACAATAGCTTCTGCATCCAATGGATCGATAACTATCACCAATGACGGAACTGTTGGAGATATTACAGGGGTTACTGCCGGCACTGGATTAACCGGCGGTGGAACGTCTGGCACAGTAACTCTTAATGTAGATAACTCTGTAGTTGCCACACTTTCCGGATCACAGTTTAGTGGTGGTGTTGGAATTACTGGCTCTTTGGGAGTTATTTCTGGAATAACTGGGTCTATCACTAGACTGCCTGATGGAGCCGCATATCTTTCAGCCGGTTCTAATGTTACAATAACTTCTGCATCTAATGGACAGATTGTAATAGCGGCATCTACTTCTGGCGGAACATTTACTAGAGATAAACAGAGCTATGATGTAGATGCTACAGTTACTGCAGATACCAACTACACAGTTTCAACTACTTCTTTTGGCTCTGGTTCATATAATCCAAAATATATAGACATATATGTAAATGGGATGCTCTTGCATTCGGGCACAACATCTCAAGTTTCAGCTGGCACGCAAGATTATGCCGTGACTGGTGATAAAACAATTAAATTTGCTTTTGATTTAGTCCCTGACGATTCATTAGATACAATAGTTACTAATGCTGAATCAGCAGCTCCAGCTGGGAATACTGCGCAATATGTTACTTGGGAAGCTGCCGGCGCCTTAACTAATTCTAAAATATTAACAGGCTCGGGTATAAACATATCTCAAGATGGTGGAAATTTATTATTAAAATCTGATCCTTATCGAGTGTATTATGACATTACTGGGTCTCATGAAGAATCTAGCCCTGTCACTATACCTGGGGCAAGATTTTCTAGCAATTCTTATGATTTCGATAAGACAGAAGTATTTCTTAATGGTGTTTTAATGACTTCTGGGAGCGGCAGAGATTATCTTCTTGCTGGAACTGCTAATCAAGTTACTTTTAATTTTGATTTAGAGACAAATGACACCATCATCGTTAAACTAATATAGTTCGGATTAATACTTAAATTACGAGCATCGTAAAAAATGCCATTAATGATCTAGGAAAGCTTATAAATGTTTGAAACTAACGACATAGCTCTAGCAGCCTTTTTATTACTGCGCGGTCTCGCGTTAGAAAGCTGCGGAATAGAGCCGACTGGGAGGTACTTTTTTAACTTTAAAGACCCTGACGAAAAAGCGCCAGATTATGCTATCGAGTTTTTAAATTCAGAGTGTTCTAGCTTTGATAACCAAATGCGAAATTTACGAAAAATTCTCAATAGAAAAATGAAAAGAAAGTAGTTAGCTTTATAGTTATTTGTGAGTTAAATTACGTTTGTTAAGTCTCCGTTCACGTTCATAAAATTTAGAGTTTTATTTTTAGTTCATGATAGATGCCAATCTATCTTAAACTCTAATAGGAGAAAACAAAAATGGCTATTAAAACACAATTAAGGTTAAATCAATTAACCGCGTCCTTCGGGGCGAGTGCAGGTCAGATTAACGATAGTCTGACCAACAAGGCTGCTCTGGCTGACATTAGTGTCGTAGACCTTAGTGGTTCGTTAAGTTATCTAGCTAGTTCAATTAGGCGTATCCATGGTGGAGCCGATTTCAGTGACCAGACTGCTGGTGAATTTTCACACGCAGCGTCTACTTTTACCGGTAAAATTCTAGTCGGTGGAGACACCGCTACTGGTGATGATGCCGCTCTAGGTTATACCGCTGCTGAAGGTATTATCATAACAGGTCAAGGTTCAACAAATGATGTAACCGTAAAGAACGACGCTGATGCTGATGTTCTAGTAATTCCAACAGGTACCACAAACGTGGACATTGTTGGTGATGCTTCTGCTGCTAACTTCAAACCTGATGGTGACACATCTAGTGGAGACGCTGCTGCATTTGGTTATACTGCTGCTCTTGGTGCAATAATAACAGGACAAGGTTCAACCAATGATGTAACACTTGTTAATGATGCTGACGCTACAGTCTTAAGTATCCCAACTGGTACAACCAATGTTGATGTCGTCGGTGACCTCACAGCCGGTGTATTTATGCCTGATGGTGATACTTCTGCTAGTGATGCTGCTGCAATTGGCTATACTGCTGCTGAAGGTATTATCATAACTGGACAAGGCTCAACAAACGATGTCACAATCAAAAATGATCTTGACACTGCTGTTATTAGTATTCCAACTGGTGGTACAGCTGTAGAATTTGCTGGTGATATTACTGCAGACGGTGGAGACATCATTGTCAATGCCGCTAATGATGGTAATGCGTCTTTAAGCTTGAACGCTGATAATTCAGATGACAATGGCGATGACTGGGTAGTTTCTGCAGTTGCAGCAAACCAATCATTATCATTGCTGAACAACATGTCTGGTGGTCAAGTTGTACAGTTTTCTGTTACCCCGCATGCGACGGCAACTCAATCTGTTACAGCGACTGCTGGTAATCTTAAAGTTGGTGGTAATATAATTCAAGCGTCTGATGGTGGAAGCACCATGACTCTGGATACTGATGATAAAGTTCTCTTTGCTGGAAACTTAGATCACGCTGACTCTAGTTGGACTATCGGTTCATCAATCACAACGCCTGCAAACAAAATCACACTTGGTGGTGGAGCTGCAGTAGAGATCCTTGGAGATCTCTTTGTGAAAGGTACTGAGCACATCATTGATACTGATAACCTCAGAATCAAAGATCCTGTTATTGCAATGGGAGCTGGTAATGTTACTATTAACTCTAATGGTGGTATAGCAATTATATCTGGTTCATCCGGACCTGGGGCTAGTTTCGCTGGTGGTAATGCTGATATGGTCCTGGGCCGTGTTGCTGTTAACACTTGGGGTGCTGGACTTTTAGATACCCAAAGTGGTTCTATAACTTCAGTTACTGGCATGGGTCTAGCTAACATGAGAGTTAGAAATCTAGAGCTTTCTGGATCTGCTAACTACTTGACATTCGCTACGGATGTTAAAGTTGTTTCTGCTGCTGATATTGAGCTTACTGCTGGTAGTTTGAAGCCTGCTGCAAACGATGGCGTCGCCCTTGGTGAAGCCACTATTTCGTTCAGCGATCTCTTCCTTGCAGAAGGTGGTGTTATTAACTGGGATAATGGTGATCTCACCTTAACTCAAGCTGGTAACGTTCTTACTCTTGCTGGTGGAAAACTAGTCGGTAATGTTGATGTAGCTAGTAATACTTTAACAACTTCAGCTGCTCAAAATCTTGCAATTATGCAAGGTCCTGGCGCAGACGTAGATATCGGTGCTCACGACCTTCGTGCAGCAACTTTAACTGCTGATGGTTTAACCGCCACACGAGTTGTTTTTGCTGGTGCTAACGGTGTATTATCTGACGATAGCGACATGGTATTTGTTGGTGATACTCTGACTGTTACCAAGCTTGGTGCTTATGAGCAAGCAGGTGCTGTTGACTTCTCTGATGAAGCAATGACAAATGTTAATATCGATTCTGGTGCAATTGACGGCACTGCTATCGGTGCAAACACAGCTTCTACAGGCCGGTTCTCTAAGGTTGAAATTGATGGAGCTACCAACTACCTTGACGTTGATACTGATCTTAAGATTGTTGCTGCTGCTGACATTAGATTGGATGCTGGTGGTAATGACATCACTATGGTATCAGTTGGAACTAACCCGTTCTTGGACGTTAATCGTGCAGGCGCTGGTGAAGCATATTTGAACTTTAGTACTAATGATGGTGCTCCAATGACAAATGGTTCCGGTGGTTTCGGATTCCGTAACAATAGTGGTACTTTGCAGTTTAAGAATTCTGGTGGAGCTTGGTCAAGCTTCGGCGCTTCTTCTTCGGCTTCTAAGAAAACCACAATATTGACTGGATCAGTTGCTGCAGGTCTTCGATTAGGAATTGATGGCGGGTTCGATATCTCTGGTATTACAGGTGCCTCACAGACCAATATGGTTGATGTATATGTCAATGGTCAGATGATGCTATCTGGCGGAACATACGCGAGCGTTACTAATGATTACGCCGTTGATGTTCTTCGAGGAGAAGCATTATCAGATCTTAGATTTAACTTTGCTCTCGCTGATGCTGATGTTGTAACTGTTACTGTTAGATAATAACAGATAACTTAAACCCTACGGGAGGCCCTTGTGGCCTCCCGTTTTTTTTAACATTTTGTCAAATTGGATAAATTTGTCATGACTTAACGGAGTTGATAATGAATTACTATGTTAAAAAAATGGAAGAAATGAACGTAGAACTAGAAAAACTGCTTGATGCTGCATCTTCTGAGATTATTACAGCGCTAGATTCTAGAGTTCAGATGAAAAATCAAAAAGAGAATGTAACTAACTTTGTAAAAGAACTACTTGAAAAAATGGAAGCAAAAGAAGTTCACAGAGAGGCATTAGATTTAGCTTATACTTCTTTGAATAATCTAGCCCAATATGTTACTAACGAGCCAATAAGATTATCTACCACAGTTGCCATTCTAGAGCAAAGAAGGATGGCGCTCGCTGAGTGTAAAAATCTATGTGACGATACAAAATATTCGATGTCTCAACACGCTTTAAAAGAAAAAAGAATAGAGCAATCTATAAAAGATGGGACAGTTAACGAAAATAGAGCTATTGGGTCTCGTCCTGAAAAGTTAAGAGATATTAGAAATACCATGTCTAAAATTGAAAACCGGCCAGCCTCAACTAGCGCCACTGAAAGATTTTCTGAAGAAAATAGTTACGAAGATAATGTAGAAATAGCTGAGGAAAATATTTAATTCCTGTAGAGGTTAAAATTGGCTGGAATATTAGACACAAAAACTAGAGTGATGGATACTTTAGTAACTTCAGAAGGCCGCCGGCAAATAGCATCTGGCGAGCTAAGAATAGAATATGCTTCTTTTACAGATAGACAAATATTTTACTCTTCAGGTTCAGCCGGATTTTTAGAAGACCAGGGCGGAAGAATATATTTTGAAGCATATTCGGATAATAATGATAAAATCATTATAGAAAGTGACGGCGACGGAAATCTAGAGCCATTTAAGTCTGATGAATATAGCTCTTATGGTGGAAGCTTTTATACTAGCGGCTCTAAGGCAACCCCAGAATCAGGCGTAATAGATATGATTTCTACCGAAGTTGCTAATAATGCTATTTTGAGCTTCCAGCGCCAAATGATTATTGGAACTAGAGACTTAAATCTTCGAGATAAATCTACAGGTTTTACAGTCACTCCTACTAGGGCTGATTTTTTTATTACTTCTACAAACCCCTTTAACCAATCTACTGAAGTTTATAGAGCAAAAGTAGATGATATAGAATCAGTGTTTCAAGATTTTAGAATTGCCAACAAAGACAATTTTAAATTTTTACCACCCACCACTCGTCCGATGGGTGCTCAGCACCGGCCGGTAGAATTAGCTACTTATACACAAATAACTCAAGATCCCTTAGACACTTGGGAAGAAATGGAAGAATATTTAGACGGAAAGCAGTCGCAAGTTTTTTCTTTTACTGAAAGTAGCAGGACAAGCAATATTATAGGTCAAATATTTGAACAATCGGGTGATACATTGGAGAAATTAGCTCTAATAGACATGGGAGAATTTAGCGTTGAAGGCTCAGTGAATCCACACGTGCTCTTTGCGGGTAAACTTTATAGAGATTCAAGAGGCTCTCTAACGTTTGCTAACCTTTTTACACTGATATTCGAGAAATAATATGGCTCTTTTTTCTGATTCTGAAAACGCAAGGTTTGACTTTCTAAAGGTGTGGAGCCAAAATGGCACATGGGTTGATATAGATTTATTAGCTGGATCAGCGGCTGTTCAAAGAAACGGTGTTCCTGTTGAAGGTGACCCAGATGATGCAACTTGGAGCCCTAGTCAAAAATCTAAAATTCAATGGAAGTTTTATGTTTATATTGATTTTATAAGCGCAATGCTCGAGGGAATAGACGAATTTGAGATAGCTATTACCTCTAAGAAAAGGGTGAAATCTGAATATTTCTCAGGAGAAAAAAGTCCAGTCAGCGTATCTCAAGATATCCGTGATTACATTAAGAGATTCAAACAGTCTGTAAAAGAAACTGATGAAGCAGAAGAGTATGTTTCTAAGACTTTTGGTATAACAGAGTTTATAGATGACAATATTGTTTCAGATATCTCTTCTGGTACTATAAATAAGAAAAACAAAAATAGCAAATTTCCTGAAATGGAAGTCACTTATGCGCGTAAAATAAAAGGCAGAAGGGCTAGAAAGTATAGAAAAAATTATGGAAATTATCCTAGAAGACTTTTATATACCACAGAAGGAATCCAAGAATTATCTAGAAGATTGTTTAATGACACCGGTACAGATCCTGCTACCGTAGGGTTTATAGAGTTTCCAATTATAAGCGACGAAGATTTAGAAGATGGATCTACATCTAGGAAACCATGGAGACACTCAGGAAGAAGATTAGAAAAAGCTATAGCAAGATACCCAGTAGATGAGTCTGGGAAGTCTACAGTGTCTAGCACAGATTTAGGAGCTAACGAAAGTTCTAAAAGCATTCCAGATTCACTGTATCAGCTTTATAATAAGTTCGTAAAGATAGAAAGATCTAGAAAATTTGAATATTACGACGTTAGAAAGAAAAAAGTTAAAGTTAAGTATTTACCAACCACTATCACTATTGATCAGACTTTTGAAGATAGTGCTAAGATGCTATCTTTATTGAAGAAGCGCTCAATGTATTTAGAAATTCAGTGGAAAAAAGATGGAATAGTAATTCAGACAGAAAGAAATACGTTCAGTCCATCGCAAGTAGTTTCTAGATTAACGGCTTCGGCTAACAAATATAGAGCACAAGCTCCAACTTTTATAAATTACAAGCCATCATCTACCCAAAGAGATAGAATATATGTAAAATGTAGATCATATGGAGGAGCAAAGCCGGAGGTTGAAGAGGGAATGATTCCCTGGAGTAAAAAAACTATTAGTATTTTCGGCACTTGGCCAATGATAGGAAATAGAGATTTATTGGAAACCAAGCTTCTTTCAAAAGAGATGCTTAGAGGCAATAGGCGATGGTCGCGTCGCCAAAGCTTGGCAACACCGTATTTTGGAACTAAGAGTTATCCTAGAGCCTATAGGATTTCTACCACTGATTCTGCTGGAAGCGGCAACCCTATATGTAATATAAATTGGATAACAAGACCTAATAAACTATCAATATCCCCAGACGATAATGGAATAGATAACCCTTCTGCAATAATGATGTTTGCTGGACCAGAAACAGCTAGAGTTTTGGTTGGAGGAATACCGTCTACAGTTACTCGTGTGAAATTTACTGTTAAAAAATTAGGAACTCTAGATTCAGATGCAGACAGTTCTTTCGACGCAGAAGGAAAAACATCTCAATATACTAAATCGATGCGAAAGCCAAAAACTAGAAGATATGGATATAGGACTATAGGTCGCAGAGCGCCGCTAGAAGATGGCGCAACATACCAAGTAGACTGTAAATTCTATGTGGGAGGAACACTTCAAAAAGATCTATCAGCTCAAGGAGTCTATACTCATTACGCCGGTCAAAATAGTGTTTTTACTAGCGAAGCGTCTAAAAGACTTTCTTTTGGTTTAACTGCCGGCTCTTCTGCATACGGCGCTTTAAAATCCACTCATAATATGACGCTCTCTCAGACCGTCGCAGAGTCAGTTGAGTCAGAATTCCTGTCTCAAGTAAATACTGATGGTGAGGCTGAGCTCTATAGCACCGAGCTAGAAGAATCAAAAACTGAGACTGGGATCACGATACAGTATAGGATTGAAAGAATAAACTGGAACACTGGAAGAGTAGAGACAATATTAAATGAGCTCTCTGGAGAGACGGTAGCAGAATATATTGAAACTAATGGCAAAGACTATCCTTTGGCTTTTAGCGTAGAGGGTGCCCAGGCACTTGATAAATTTTCTTATGTAATTAAAGCTAATGTAACAGAGAGCGCAGCTATGTCTTATACCACCGTGGTAAAAGAGACAGATGTTAACACCGGAAATCAATATCTCTATCGTTATAGAAAGTGGAGAAATGATGAAATATCTGCAGCTTCTGGAAATTACGATAAAGGCGTATTGCCACCGGTGCAGGCAATAGTCAAAGACAGCATGGCCGATGCCGTCAACAACTCTGTAACAGGGATAGCATCTTCAACAACGTTTACGCCTGGAAAAATAACTCCAAGGCTTAGATATGTTAATGCAGTTCAAGATAGCCAAAACTCTACAAATTGGATTAAATGGAGAGTTAGGGGTGATGAATCTTTAATAGATCATTTTGTTATAACTGCAGAATACAATGGATTTCGAGCACCGGTTGGTACTGCAGCTCCAATAAAAAGCGGCAACCAATATTTATATTCAGAAAATAAACTTTTTGGGTTATATGGTGAAGTAGAGTATAAAGTTTATATAGTTTTAAAAGATTTTCGCTATCTTTATTCTAGAAAGTCCGCAAGAGTATTAAAAACAACAAATATTCCAAGTTTTGCAATGGTTAGAAAACGCCGAAGGCGTAGAAGGGGGAGATAGTTCATGCCTAATCATAAAAGATTTGATGGTGCTGCGTTAGTTAAGGGATTAATTCCAGAAACTTCTAACACTAAGAGAGGTAGGCCTCATGATCCAGTATCACCTCCAGCCGTAATAGTAACACCAAGAGGTGCCAGTACTCGTGCAAGAAGAGGAAGTGGAACTAAGGTTAGAATTACTAGAGCTGTTTCAGGAAATAGAATGCTAGCCTCAAGAAAACTGCTTGTAACTAGACCAGAATTAATAGCTATGTTTGACTTCTTTCCGCTGTATAACGGAGGCGGAGAAAAAGGTAAAGCTGGCGAGCTTTTTGATTTAAGGATTGCTTTAAGAAGTTCTGCACTAGAATCAGTAGAAGAATCCCTAGCTCAAGTGGAATCTGATGAGGCGTTTACCGAAGCTCTAGCTTTAGCAACTTCGCAATATGAATCTACACTTGCAGCTATATTTACAGAAAATTCATTTTTGCAGTTAATTTTTCTTTTGCGAAAGTATGCAGAAAGATCTACTAACTGGACTGATTTTACGAATTCTTGGGAGCCTCCAGAAGGATACAATGCTGAGTGGCTTGGAGATAATTTCGAAGATTATATGAAAAATGCTATGTTGTTCGACCCACCTTCAGATTTTAGTGGCGAGGGAGCATTTCTCTATGACGAAGAAACAGCTTCTTATACAGACGCTATTCAATATTATGATATGGGAATTCTTTCTCTATGTCAACTAATAATGGATCTTTCATTTTCTACAGTGGTAGGTATTCCGAAAATCGTATGGTCAGAAGGAAGCAGAGCTGCATCTGCTAGGGTTATTACTGATCCATATATTGATGCTTCATATAATACTAAAAATAATTTAGACGATGATTTAGAAGCATTATCTACTTGGGTTTCTAGAGAGCTGGTCTCTTCATACACATTCGCTAGAATAGCTAAAGATGAATTAGATGATTTAAGTGAAGATATGGTGAATAGCTTAAAAGAGGTCTTAGGAGAGTCGTTTTTTACAGCAACCACTGATCCAGAAAAAGCATCAGATCTTTTCAGGGGATATTTTGGAATGGATATGTTCCAAACTCCTCGCCGACGATTATCAAGCTATCGAGAGAAATCAAATAATGATTTTTATATAGACCAGATTTTACACAAAAGCAGAGCTGGAGCAATTTCAAAATTATATGATTACAAAAATAGAATAATATTTGTTCATGATTACGACATCAAGCTTAAAAAATCAAGTGGAAATTATAGAACTTATGGAAATATTATAACTGAAGTAGATAATGCTTTTGAATCTTCTACACCTCTAGATTTTACCAACTATAAAGCTGCGGTAGACGGAATAAAAACTCTTGGTGAGGCTGCTGTTGTTTGGAAAGAGCTCTTTAGATTTCTAGACAAAAAAAATCTATCTTCTGATGAGATACCAGCAGGCTTGCCAGTTTTATCTGAAGAACATCCTTGGAGCCCAGCTAGCATATACCTCAAAGCGTTACAAATATTTCAAGCTAGAGTAGTTAGTAAGTTACGCTCCGCACTGACAACTGGAGCATATGCTTCTGGAGAAGCTAAAGATGGCGATACCGAGGCTATAAACTATATAAAAATTATGGCATACGTTATGTGGAATAAAATGCCAGATAGAGGAAAATATTGGGTCAGGTCAGTTTGGGATGATTATTTACAAGGATTTTTAACAGCGCAAGTAGTTCCTGCAGAGGTAGAAAATGACGATGGTGAAACAGAGCTCGAAGATCCGGTATGGGTTAGTCCAGTAACTGGCCAAACTTTAGACGCTTTTGCAAACGGCACTGCTTTAATGGGTAGGTTAAGAAAGCCATATGACACGCTTCAAAATGGCGGATATACAGAATTTAGTACTACTATGAATGTTAGCTCTGATGTAGTTTGCTTGAGTGATTCTTATTCGGACTATGGGGTTGGAGATATCGATGACGCATGCGATTCTATAAATAATTCTGATGTAGCTATTCCAGCGGGAGATACTAGGCAGTGTACTTTTTTGTATGTAGATAGAGAAAAAACTGATGGAGGTACTTCTCTTTATACAACTTATATTAAGCTTATAGCGGCCGAAGTTGTCGATTGCCAGTTAGAGTTAATAAGAGATATACTTGGAGATATTGAAGAGGTCGAGCCAGTTGGTACTGATGATCCGCATTGGCCAAATGTAGAGGGCACCAACGCTCCGTATGGCACCTCAAGAATGAATTTCACCCAAGACATGTATGGTGGTGTAGATACTGAATATTGGGTGCCAACGCTTTCTAAATTTGCTGATACATTCTGTCGGGCTGGAGATTTTAATACATTTGCCGGCGGAAGATCGCCGGAAGATATGTTATCTTATTTTACGTCTATCTGGGACGGAATATTAGAAGACTTTTTTGCAGATGACGTATGCCCACTCAATATACAATATGATACCAAAACATATAACACTAGTACTTCTGAGACTTATAGTAAAGAAACCTGGATGTTTGGGATAATAGGATGTGAGGGAGATTTATATCCTGAGCTAGCTGAAATATTTTACAGGAATATAGATGATGTAGTTACTGATTTGCTAGCAACAACACCAGACGATGTTATTAATGATAATTGGGATTTAGATCCTCCGGGCTATGATGCCACTGAAGTATCACCCCCAAGCTCAGGAACTGGTACAATATCAGCTTCCACAGAATATGTTGGCCAAGATTCTGAAGGCGAAATGTTAGACGAAAAGTGGCTGTCTTGGGCAAACAAATGTTATAACCACGCTAGAGATTTAATGCAATCAGAAATTGCTACTGGTGTGGGTTTTGATATTTTAGAAAAATATACTGATAGAGTTACTGATTACTCAAACGCCGCCTTGAACTCAGTGGGTCAAGGTGATGAGCCTGCCAGCGATGATAATCCTATTGTCGGGTTTGTCACTGGACTCTTAGAGACAGGCACCCCTGGTGAAGATATACTTCAGAATATAAATTCGCAGCAATTATCCTTAAAAGAAGTAAGCCTTGCGCGCCAGAAAGCTGATCCAGATCAAGCGTACATTCCAGTTGCAGATTTAATTTCGGAAAATGAAATAAAAGCTATAGAAACTCTATTTAGCAATGAATCTTTAGTTGGAAGTGAGGGGCAAAATATTAGATCTTTTGTAGTTGGTATGCCCGCTGGAATATTTGCAGAAAATGATATAAGTGAATTTTCAATTATTAGTAATTTAGTTGATATCGAATATTCTGATTTAATTTTCAGGCCGAAAGCATTTAATTTTGATAAAGACTTGTATGTTCTTCCAGAAGATTTTGACTCTATTGACTGGAGCGATGTATCTAATTTTAAAGATTTAGTAAACGAGATTACTTTTACTAGAATTCGCTATGATATAGTAGAAAATGATGCTGGGACAGATTTAGAGGTTGTGCAAATTAATGAAAAAGAAAATGCCAGCTCCGCAAACTTTGATATATATGCTAATCATTTAATAAGCACTTTATTAGAAAGCTATTATAAGATAATGGTGGGCTTAGAAATTTCTGAAGATACCTTTATGAGCACTAATATTCCACTTGGGCTAGCAATTAGCGATTATGCTGCCGATCTTGGTGGAGCGATGAGTAGCCTATATGGAAGTTTAGATTCTGAATCTGAATCATTAAGCGGTCTATTTTCGGTATCTGACAATATAGTGGCTAGTTACGATTCTATGCTTGAAAGTTTTTCTAGTGAAATAGTGGCTGGAGAATTTTCTGAGTTAGACGCCGCAATGCTTTCAAAATTCCAAGACTCTATGTCTAGCAGGCTATTTACTGCTGAAGACATGAGAGAGCGTGTTTTGTCTGCTAAGGTTTTTGATAGACTGTTTTTCTTTCTTTTAGATCCAGATGAGTTTTTTGTAGAGAGTTCCAGCTCTAGAAATGGGACCGATCCATATACTAGTTCTGAGATTATTGATAAGTACTTAACAGCAGCCGTTTTAGAAGGAAGCACCAGCTACCCTAAACTTGCTCCAAGATCTAAAAGTGAGGGAAACATGAATTTCTGTAAATTCTTTTTTAGCTTAGGCAGTCTTTCGGAAGGCGACGGCGGTCCTGCCGCAGCATCTAGCTCAGCTACAGACCCTGATTTGGAGCAGATTGATTACTAATGTCTGATATTTTATCATACCCAACTGTAGCTGCTTTCGTTTTCGATGTACCAGAGCCAGAAAGTATTTCTGGTGAATTTGTCTACAATTATTTTTTACCAGACGAGATGCTAATAGAGAGGGGCGATTATAGCGAAGGCTCTAGAGAAGCTTATATTAGACATGGAAGGAAACTTTCTAGATATATCAAGCTAACATTCCCTCCAGCGCAAGATGCTATGACTCTTGGCACAGGTGACAGCAGCATAATGCTTAATAGCAGGACAAAATATAGAATATTCCGTAAAGGAGCTAAATATCGAAAATCTGAACTATCTTTCATGGGAAGGAATTTTGGAGTAGTAATGCTTCAAGATCCAACTGCTATTAATAAACTTCAATCAGATGTTGAAGCTGCTTTAAGATTGAAAAAAGTTAATACTGAAAAACTTTCTCCACTAGAGACACTCTTGAAGTATAGTTCGGTCAGCTCTGATAAAGTAAATGGCCAAGATTTATTAGATAATACTAATATTGAAGGTAATAACGAATACACTTATATAGACCCAGTAACCGGCAAGCCTTTTGATGTTCAAAAGCAAGGTAATGTTTCTGATTTGGCGTTTGCTTGTTCCCTTTCTAAAAAATTTATTAATGATATAGTGAGTAGAGCTGAAGGAGCTCCTTTGAGTCCGCTAAGAGATCAGCTGGCTACAATGAAAAAAACAACCAAGAAAGTTCAAAGAGCAGCAAGGCAAAATTTGGATTCTACAACTTTAGATTACATGGATTATGAATCTTCTTTTATTCCAATTAAAACATCATATGTGAGCACTAACTCTACTCTTACAGCTGGAAACCAATTAATAGGTTATGTGATTAATAAATGGGAAGTAATGCCAAATGGCCAGCTCTCTAACCGAAAACCAATATTTATATCTAACCCAGAGCGAGAAAGTTTTGTAGACAGAAAAATTGCCTATGGGAAAACTTATAGGTACTCGATTCAAACTCTTTTTTTAGTAAAACTCCAGGGTCCAAAAGGCACCAGAATAACTCAATCAGAAGTTTTAGTAACTTCCAGAGAGTCACCATACTATGACGTTGTTTGCAAGGAAGTTGTACCACCGCCCCCACCGGGCAATTTGCAGTTTTGGAGAACTCAAGAGAGAAAGCTAGTGTTAGAGTGGGAGTTTCCTTACACATCGCAAGAAGACATAAAAAGGTTTCAAATATTCAGAAGAAAATCAATTAAAGAAGCTTTTACTCTAATAGCAGAATTAGATTTTGACAACAGCTACAAAAGAGTTCCAAGATCAGAGTTTATTCCTGATTTTTCTAAAATAGATTTAAAAAGTTCTACAACTCTTTTTATTGATGAAGAATTTGATGTAGATTCTGTCTATATATATGCTGTTTGCTCTGTAGACGCTCATGATTTGAGCTCTCCCTACTCTGAGCAGTTTAAAGTATGGTACGATAAGGCTTTAGCTAAAATGAGAACTGAATTTATAAGTTATGGTGGATCTCCCAAACCATACCCTAATTTTAATCTAGTTACCACTTTAACCACAGATTCAATAAAAGACAGCCTTCATGATAAATTAACAGTATACTTTGATCCTGAATACTTAGTCATCAAAGATAGTGATGGAAATAACTTAGACCACCTTACAAAAAGTAGTCGAATTCCATCTTATAAAATTCAACTTATTAATCTGGATAGACAACTAAGTCAACTACTCAATATTTACGTCCAGAAGATATGATAAATATTTAACCCAAAACAACATGCAGGAAATAGTTATTAAGGCGAGAGGAAATTATGGGCTTTTTAGATCACTCAACTAACAATATTATCGTAGATGCAGTCCTTACAGATAAGGGACGGCAGATGCTTTCGAGAAATGATGGATCATTTTCCATCACTAGGTTTGCTTTCGGAGATGATGAAGTAGATTATACTATCATTAGAAAATTCGGCAGAACAGTTGGTAAAGAAAAAATAGAAAAGAATACTCCGGTATTCGAGGCGCAGACTAATAGCGATTTAGGTTTAAAGTTTAGATCTATCAGTGTCGCTAATCCATTCTTAAAGTCAATGCCTTTAATAACATCCACCGTAGTCAATGGAGCAACTACGCTGAAGCGTGGAACTACGGAGATAAGTGGCGATTTACAAATAGCCCAATCCTCTACTGATAACGCTGCAATAGATGTAGACTTAAGAGACTCTAGCTTCTTAGTGCAATACGATAGCAGGTTTATAACGATTGCGGGATATGAGAATAATGTTTCCACACCAACCACAGGCCAAAATTTTATTTCGACAGTAAGAGCTTCTCAAACTACCACGGCTACAGACGGTAGCGAGGGCTCTATTACTACATTTAGAGCTTCAGTGCAGTCCTTTTCTAATGATTATTATAACTACTACGCTACTTCCCCCGGATCTAATGTTATAACTACTTTTATTAGTATCACTGGTGTTAACAGCGGTGCTTATTTGCAGATTCAGCTTAATATTAACAAATCCGGCACAGAGCCAGCTAGCTAAACTTAGGGGCTAACGAGAAAAAATGTCAACTTTTAAAACAATTACAGCAGACGATATTCAAACTACCACAAGCACTTTAAATCAGCTTGTAGACGTTGTTCAAGAAGATATATCCGGATCTTCTACAAGGAAATCATTTCAGGTTTTCGTTACCGGTGGCGTCGGCCCCGGTGTAACATCATCTCTTTTCCAAACAGTTTACGACCAGGATTTCTCTTTACAGACTTCTAATGCAGTTATGGATATGACTGTTGGACTATTTTTTACTGGAAGTACGGTCGTTAATGCTTCTACTGGTAAAGATTCTAACGGAAAGCTGTTGTTTCCATCTAGATCTTTGATGATGCGAGAGAAAGTAGACAACTATAAGCAATTCGCCCAAGTACTACTTGGAGACGCTTCCGGAGCATTTTATTCACCTGGCGTTAACGCGTATGATTCTACTGCTACTAACACAGGAGTGCAAGAAGGAACAACCGGCGATAGAATTGAAGAAGCATTATTCTTAAACTTTAAGAGGCTTTTTGCTAGAGATGAAATTCGCAAAGAAACTTTTGCCATGCGCCTCTATCAGACAGGTGCGCTTTCAAGGTATGTTTCTGCTGGCGGCACCGTCAATACCGCTGGTGTTTTTGCTAATCTTGCTATTACATCAGTAAGTGGTTCTGCGATTTATGCAGATGTTGGATCTTCTAATACGCAGTTAAAATATTTTGGTGGTGATGTTGGTCTCATAAAGAATACCTCTAACACCGATGATACTGTTGGCCTAATGTGGTATGATCACGGCATCGGCGTGATAGACATGGGCAAAGTTTTCAAAGCTGATCAAGTTATGTCCGGATCGGTTAGTGCAATGTCTGTAGCGGGAACGCAAATAGGCGACAAATCCCACGCATCCCGAGCAGGAAACGGCTATAATGGTACTGGTGTAGGACTTCATCCAGCTGGATATATGATTATGAGCGGGAATTTTATTCCTAACTTTATGGTTTCTGGCTCTATTGATAACATTATTAACCATGTTGCAACCACTAGATTCCAGTCAGGCTCACTTACAGCTGCAACATTCCAGAATGTTACTAATATTAATTCTACTTTAATTTTCTGCAGAGCTTCAGCAGACGAGTTCAATTATTCTTCTAATCCAACGTTCAGAGATGCTAGCGGAAATATTGTGGTAATTGATGCCGGTGATGATACCGGTCAGAGATCTTTCTCGTTTATTACTACAGTTGGGCTCTATAATTCAAACAATGACCTTTTGGCAGTTGCAAAACTATCTAGACCAATCGAAAAGAATGATGAAAAAGACCTCACGATTCGTGTAAGGCTTGACTTCTGAGCAGTGTGCAATGTTAAATGGCAATACTACCCCTATCAAAAGACAACTTTGATTTCACCACACTGGAGCTTCATCCAAAGAGGAAATTTTCGTCATCTTCTAGCGGCCTAACTGGCTCAGTATACGTTTTTGCTGAGCACTCACCAGCGCTAAAAGAACAGCATAAGCTTACTGCCTATGATGATTCGACGCTAGATTCTTCTAACTTGGAAGAAACTAGAATAGGTGTCTTTGCTAGTGCATCTGGCGAAACAAATATTTTTAGCTCTATGGAGCAGTATTTAGAAAAAGTAAGTTCTACTGCCACTTCTAACAGGTTATTAAAACAAGTTGAAGTGATGCGCTTTGAGCCGACAAACACTTTCACTTCTGATACACTGAGAAAGAGCGTGGTAATGAATACGCTTTATCAGTTTTATAGACCGGTATATCCTAGCTTAAATTTTGCTTATACCAATTATCATTGTTTAAACTTTTTCACCAGCTCAATGGTGCCGAGCTGTTCAGCATTAATATATCCAGCCCCGGTAGAGTCTACAGCGGCTGGAAACTTATATAACTCTACTAGCGGTTGGACTTTTGCCTTTCACGTAAACCCCAACCAAAACGTAAATAATGTTGGAGATGAATATAGGGCCGGCACAATTTTGCATATGTCTAAATCTTATGCACTGTCAATAATTACTGGGTCTAGAAAAGGAGATGATGGCAAGCCGAGTCATTTTAGAATAATGCTTCAGCTAAGTCATAGTGCCGGTATACCCCCAAGCGAAGTTCCAATTTCTGAAGTTGACGCTGGCACAAACGGATATCCTTATGATCTAATATTTCTATCTCCTGATAATTCTATTAAATACAATCATTGGGAGCACGTTGCTGTTTCCTGGAGTCCAACTCATAATAATGGAACTGGTTCTTTCTATATCGGCGGACAAAAAACTAACGATTGGTTTAATATTCCTAGTGCATCTTTAAATGAGCACGGGAATGATTTTAATCCAGTGTTTGTAGGAAACTTTTATGGAGCTGCGCCATCTGACAGTTATTCACTTGGGGGATTTTTTAATACTACTGCAGCAGCGGCAGAAGGAATATATAGCAGCGGTCTTGGGATAGACAAACAGCCCCCATCATCAGCACTAACGCACCCTCTCCGAGCTGGTGTACATGATATTAGAATTTATAAGTCTCCGCAAACAGAAGCTACTATCTATTCAGCTTCTTATACCGGCCCGTCTAATTATGACGATATGAGTTTTCACTTGCCGCCATTCTTCACTAAAGAGAGCAAGATAAGAGATGTATTAAAAACGCCATTCCAAACAGCAAGAAGAGCTACTCACCTTCCATTTAATGCTGAGCTTTCTTTTGGAGTAGATGGAAAAGACATAAACTTGCAGAATTATACTAGAGAAATGGTAAACAATAACCATCCTAGAAATTTCTTTTTGAGTTCATCTACGGTAAATACCACAACTAACGATGCGTTAACTTCTAATGTTTTGCTTTGGGAATCAGCTTCATTTGCACCATCTATGAGATATAGAAATATGCTAGTGCTCCCGTGCGATAATGGAAAATTTGTTCCCAATTTTGAACTACTCAACTCTGGAACTCTAAGCGGGACAAAACTAACCACTCCCCCGTCTGGATCTTTGTTAGATAGGTATGTTACAGATTTAGGACGATTGGATTACAGCCTGGTCACTCTTAGACATATGTTGCCAACCGGCTCTATATTTTCTGGATTAAAGCAATCCAACGCAGATGGAACTGATAATACATCTAGCACTGGAATACTACAAGAAATAGTTGGCTCTTCACCAGAAACGCCATCAACCTCTACTGGACAGGGATTTACTATCCTGCAGAGAACAAGAGATAATTCTTCTAACGAGATTATATTTTTAGACGCTTCTAATCTATTCTACGGAATGATGATTCGGCCTGGCACACTAACAATAACAGACCCATCGGTAACTGGCTCTGGTGGAGATTTATCTCTAGTTCTTAAAGACGATGGCCGTGGCAATCTTTATAGAGCAAACTGCTTATCGCCTCAGGCTGATTGGAGCAGTGTCGGTAATGTGATATACGAAGAGGGGATAATGATTATAAAATCCCCCAACATTCCTTATTTTGGTAAGAACGCTTTTGAGTTATCCTTCGAAGGCGTTCAAAATGTTCACACTATGGAAATTAACGTTTTTGCAAGAGCTGGCAAAATTAACTCTTCTTCTAATCCAACTTTTGATAATAACATCACGCCAAACGATTATGTTAACGATTTAGATAAAAACTTTACTAGCTTATCTGGCATTGTTTTTCATGATGATAATCTTAATGTTATTATGAGAACTAATTTTGCTCAGCCTGTAGTTAAAAAGCAGAACGACAAATATCTCTTTAGAGTTAAGATAGATTTTTGATTTATTGCTGCGTTTTAACCTATAAAATTAATTTATGATTTTAGGTTTGGACATCTCGACTAGTTGCACTGGATGGTGCATATTGACTGCTGAAGGTAAGCTCGTTGAAATGGGATATATACCCCTTTCCAAGCTAGACTGTTTATTCTCGAAGGCAGACGTGATCTCTAAGTTTGTGTCTGAGCTAAACCTATTCCAAGAAATTACTTCTATCTTTATAGAAGAAAATCTGCAAGCATTTCGACCAGGTTTATCTTCTGCAAAAACTTTAATCACTCTAGCAAGATTCAATGGAATAGTTTCTTATATTTGCAAAAAAGAGTTTAATATGATGCCAGTATATCTCAACGTGAATTCTGCTAGAAAATCGCTTGGAATTAAGATAACAAGGGGAAAAAAAGCAGAAAAGTCTACCAAAGAGCAAATTTTAGATTGGGTAGACGGAGAATTAGAGAATTATAACTGGCCAAATAAAACTCTTAAATCAGGCCCAAGAAAAGGCAGTGTGGTTCCAGAGCCTGGATGTTATGATATGGCAGATTCATACGTGATAGCCCGAGCCGGTAAAATGAACATTTGAGCATTATCTTTTACAATATATTAGATGGATGTTGTACTTAAGTCGAGAATAGCTTTTATAATATCAGTTTTCGGGCCAGGTATAGTGAATAAACGCTCTATATCAGTTAACTGTTCTAAATGTGGTAAAGACCGCCCGAGTAAAAAAAAGCTAGTAATAAGGTTAGATGATGGTATGCACCATTGTTGGGTCTGTGGCCTAAAAGGCCGCTCTCTTAGGTATACTATAAGAAAATACCATCCCAAGCACTATGAATCTTATTCTAGGCTATTTGAATCAGAAGATTATAAATCTAAAGTATTGATAGAAGACGAAGTAAAAGAAGTAAAAATCCCTAAGGGATTTGTTTTGCTCGGCAATAATTTAAAAAGTAGGGATCCAGATGTAAGAGATACGCTTGACTATGCCTACTCTAGAGGATTAACTGAGAGAGATATTTGGTATTTTAGAGCCGGCACTTGTCAAAACGGAAGTTTTAGAAGAAGGCTTATTATTCCATCGTTCGATGCTGATGGAAAATTAAATTATTATTCGGGTAGATCGATTGATTCTGATAAAAAAATAAAATACTTAAACGCTAAAGCTCCAAAGAAAACTTTGATATTTAATGAAATTAACATTAGATGGGATGAAGAGCTAACAATTGTCGAGGGGCCGATGGATTTAGTTAAATGCAATGAAAATACAGTTCCAATACTTGGATCTACGCTTCACGAAAAATATGAGCTCTTTAAAAAGATAGTAAAAAATTCTACACCAGTTTTGATGGCTTTAGACCCCGACGCGAAAGATAAAATGCATAAGATTTGTATAGATTTGTATTCCTTTGGTGCGGCTGTGAGAATACTTAATCTAGAAGGCTACAACGATGTTGGAGCTATGAGTAAAGTTGAATTTTCCAAACGAAGAGAAAACGCCCGTGTTTGGCAGCCCGACGAACGGCTAATACATCTAATTAGAAAAATTAGAAGCGGATCATTATTTTAAGGTTAATGAATGAGTTTTAAGTGCGTACACATTTCCGATATTCATTTTAGGGGTCTGTCAAGACACCAGGAATATAGGGAATCATTTGAAGATTTTTTTAAGCAAGTTGCAGATCTTAAACCAGATGCAATTTTTATTGGTGGAGATATAGTCCACTCAAAAACTCAGGGTATTAGCCCAGAGCTTATTGATATTCTTACGTGGTGGTTTAAGTCGATGGCTGAGCTAGCCACAACTCACGTAATATTAGGTAACCACGATGGTTTGATTTCTAATAAACACCGCCAAGATGCTATAACACCGATAATAAACGCTATTAATGATCCGCGGATCAAGCTTTATAAAAATTCTGGTAATTATCCAATTATTCCTGGATACACTTGGAATGTTTTTTCGTGTTTTGATGAAGAAAGATGGCCAGAAGTAAAACCAGACCCTGAGTCTATTAATATTGCAGTATTTCATGGTGGCGTCTATGGTTCGAAAACTGATATTAATTGGGACATCGAGGGAGAAGTAGAAGCATCATTTTTTAAAGATTTTGATTTTGCATTTTTGGGAGATATTCACAAGAAGCAATATCTAGATCCAGAGAAGAGGATAGCTTATCCAGGATCTACTATTCAGCAAAATTATGGGGAAGATCCCGGGAAGGGATTCTTATTTTGGGAAATAGAAAGTAAAGATAAATTTACTAGCACATTTTATGAAATAGCCCACTCTTATCCTTTTGTTACAATAGATTGGAAGGGTACAGTAAAGAAAACTATAGACGCTATACCTGATGTTCCAAATAAATCTAGATTTAGAGTTAGGTCAGATTTCCAAATACCACAAGCTGAAATTAAGCAGCTTCACGCAGAGCTTAAAGAAACTAAAGAAGCTAGCGAGATTGTTTTTAAATTTGATGAGATGCAAGCAGCTCAAGTTGAAACCGAACAAGCCGGATCTAGTTCTTTTAACTTTAGAGATCCACACTACCTGCTAGATCTGTGTAAGCAGTTTTATCAAAATCAAAAAATCACCGACAAAGAGTGGGAGGAGATGCTTGTTCTCCTTAAAAAATATTGTTTAGAAATTTCAAAAAATGACTCTCCAAGAAATATTAAGTGGAATATTAAAAATATAGAATTCGAAAATACTTTTTCTTATGGAAAGAATAATAAGATAAATTTTGAAAATCTAAATGGAATCATCGGTCTTTTTGGAAGAAATAGATCAGGAAAATCTTCTATCCCAGGGACTTTGATGTATGGTCTATTTAACAGCACCGACAGGGGAGCTATAAAGAATCTTCATATTATCAACACTAGAAAAGGCCACTGCAAGACTTCGATAAATTTTGGCGTGAATGGAGTAAATTATCGAGCTGAAAGACAATCAGTAAAACACCAGACTAGAGCTGGGAAGGTAAGCGCCTCTACTCACTTAAATTTCTTCCAACTTGATTCCGATGGAAATGAATTAAAAGACATGTCTGGAGAGCAACGCAGAGATACTGACAAAGCGCTCAAGGATAAAATAGGAACTAGAGAAGATTTTCTATTAACTTCTTTTGCCAGCCAGGGAGAAATGAATGCCTTCATTAAACATAGAGCTACACAAAGAAAGTCTATATTGGCTAATTTCTTAGATTTAGATATTTTTGAAAAAATTCTCTTCATGGCAAAGGAAGATTCAGGTGGGATCAAAGCTCTTTTAGACAGGTCTCCAGACAGAGAGTGGAACGCTATTATTTTAGAAACAGGTCTAAAGCTAAAAGCCGCGCAAGAAGAAAGAGATCAAGTAGAAAAGAAGCTTTCTAGCATAAGAAAAAGAGCTCAATCCCTAAAATTAGAAATTGCCACTCAGGGAGATGGCGAAATTATAACCCTAGAAGATGTTAAACAACACGAAATAAAATTAAATGAATGTAAAAGCAGACTTGATGATACTTCCAAAAGCAGAGTAGATTACCATAATCAAGTGGAGTCTATGAATGCTAAGTTAGAAAAAATATCTAAGATAAAAAATCAATTCCCGATAGAAGAGCTGAGAGATAAGCTGAATGCCCAAAATGATTTAGAAAAATCGCTGCTGCAACTAGAGCATAGTCTACAAAGAGAGAACGAAGCTCTTAAAAATCAAAACAAGTCGGTAAAACTACTTAAAGATGTCCCGTGCGGAGACAAATTTCCAACTTGTAAATTCATCAAAAATTCTCATAAAAATAAAGCTAAATTAGAAGATCAGCAAAGTTTAATATCTACTTTAAGAGATCAGGTAAGAGCTTCTAAGAAGTCGCTAAATATCTTAAAAGATGAAAATCTAAATGAAAAAATCGACAAGTATCAAAAGATTCTCACGCAAGAAGGAGAATATAGAGTAGCTTCTTCAAGCCTTCATGTGAAATTTAATGATACCACTAGAGAGCATGCGCAACTATCGGAGTCTATTGGCGGATTAAGAGATGAACTAATTGTGCTCAAGAGCAAAGTCGTAGATGAATCTGTGTGCGGAAAATTAGATTCTATTAAAAAGAAGATATCTGAGCTTTCTGAAAAAGACAAACATTTAGATGCTAAAAGGTTGAGCCTTAGTGAATCTATTGGGCTGCTTAATTCTTCTTTAGAAAGATTAGAGAAAGAAAAGAAAGAATACGAAAGCTTGCTAACTGACTGGAGAGTTTATGGATTAATAATGAATGCCGTAAACAAGAAGGGAATTCCACTTCAGATACTAAGCTCCCAGCTTCCTAAGATTAATTATGAAATATCTAAAATTTTACAGGGAGTCGTAGGGTTTACAGTAGAACTAGAAGCAGATCAAAACTCTAACGCCATGGATATATACATAAACTATGGAGATTCTAGAAGGGTTATAGAGTGTGGTTCTGGTATGGAGAAAATGGTTTCTTCATTAGCGATTCGAGTCGCGTTAATTAATATTTCTTCTTTGCCAAAGACTGATCTTTTGATGATTGATGAGGGTTTTGGGGCTTTAGATGAAATGAATATTGAAGCGTG